>Ga0207733_100016_pt1 | contig 242761 bp, 260 predicted proteins | sample A23P3SouthBayCA_FD_187735 | JGI IMG/M metagenome (GOLD analysis project Ga0207733, IMG submission 187735) | Aerobic enrichment media microbial communities from Eden Landing Ponds, California, USA - A23 P3 (SPAdes) | ecosystem: Environmental > Aquatic > Marine > Unclassified | place: Emeryville... | reverse complement strand
CCCGGAATCTTGTCTCAGATTCCGTCTCCGGGCTCTTGCTCTCACAACCCGTACCGATTATAGGCACGGTGGGCCGTTACCCCACCGTCTACCTAATCGGCCGCAGCCGCATCCTGTGGCGCCGGAGCGTTTTCGCCTCCAACCATTCCAGGTTTGGAGGGGTATTCAGGATTAGCCTCAGTTTCCCGAGATTGTCCTGATCCACAGGGTAGCTTGGCCACGTGTCACTGAGCTATCTGCCACGGGTCTAAACCCGTGCAACTAGCATGGCTAAGTCGGACTCCCATAGCAATGGCCTCTGGCAGGATCAACCAGAATGTCGCTGGCCCGAAGGCCAGCGGGTTGGCGGATGATCACACCAAAGTGTATGGGGGATGGTGTGACCCGTTCGGTAATGCGACCGACCGGATGACACCAAACCATCAAGGCTCACATCAGATCCCGTCTGTACGGCGGACCGCAGGGGCAGGATCCTCATTCTCTCGCGGACCTCAACGTAGGTGGCTCGTGGGTATAAACCCATCGAACCTCCTTTCGAGGTGGGCGGTGGGTCGATCCCACGCCGCTTCGTATTAACCCGGAAGGCTCGTTCCCACTTAAGGGCTTCGAACCGAACCGGGCAACGGCGCGGGGATCGTCCCCCGTCGCTTCGTATTACACCGAACGGCTCTTGCCCACATAAGGGCTTCGAACCGAACCGGGTAACAGCGTCGGGGAGTCGACCCGAGCCGCTTCGTACTTCCTCGAAACCCCGGGACCTACTTGAGGCCGTCGGATTCGCCCGACGCCGACGATGTCGGCCGGGGTGCACCGGCCGCGGTAGCGGTCCGCGGCGGCCGGTGCGACCTTCGCATTCCATTCGAATGCCGGGTTACGTAAAACACCGTCGAACCGTCCCCCTGTTTGGGGTGCGATACCAGAGCATATAGAGACAGCCAGCGGCGTCGAGTCGGCGTCGCCACTGGGCAGTGTGAATGTCGCGCGGGCGGAGGCCGGCCGATCACTCCGCGCTTCGCACGCTCGGTCCCGGCGGGTGAGACCCGCGCGGCCGGAGGTACGGGAGCCGAACGCAAAAGTGGACGTATCCGGGAGCGACTACTCCTCGAGGTGCTCGATGCCCTGCTTCGAGACGTTGGCTTCCGTGATGTCCTCTCGCCCCTGGAGCCACTCGGGAGCGTCCTCGGGAGCGTCCTCCTCCCAGGCCCACGCCTCGTAGATGTGGACCTTGTCCGTGCCCTTCTCCCGGAGTTCGATGTCGTGGCGCGGTGCGGACTCCTCGCTGTTGCCGGCGTCGTCGAGACGCCGGGCCGCCTTCAGCGCTGCCTGCCGGGGCGTGTTTCCGCTGAACACGCTTGTTTCCTCGCCCGAGTCCTCGCGAAGCGCGAAATTCCGCTTGCCGTCCTCGCGTACCATGGTTTTTGCCTCCGTGCCAATCCATTACAGGGGACAGCATAAATATACCGCCCGTTTTACCGAAATTGTTAAATACGAGGTCCTACCGGCGGGCGATTTTCGCCACCCGGACGCGGGCTGTCTCGCGGGTGCGAGCGAGCGGACAACGTTAAGTACGTGGTGCGCGGACGGCCCCAACAGGAAGCAGATGGTCCGCAAGAAGAAGCTCAGCCCGAGCGGGGCCAAGGGCGAAGACGGCGAGTACCACAACGCGCACGTCAACCTCCACGAGGACGAACTCGACGTGGCCGGACTCGACATCGGCGACGACGTGTTCGTCCGCGTGCGCGAGGGCAAGATCATCATCCAGAAGGCGGATCAAGACGACGTCGAGCACGAGTTCTGAGGCGGGCCATGAACCCATACGCCGCGGTCCGACCGCTTCTGTTCCGCCTGCCGGCCGAGACCGCCCACCACGCGGTCAAGTCGCTGCTCCGCGGGGCGCAGGCCACCCCCATCGAGGGCGTCCTCGCCGACCGCTACACGGTCTCCGACCCGCGCCTGGAGACGACGGCCTTCGGACAGCCGTTCCCCAACCCCGTGGGCGTCGCCGCCGGCTTCGACAAGAACGCACGGATCCCGCGGGCCCTCGCCGCGCTCGGGTTCGGCCACGTGGAAGTCGGGGGCGTCACGGCCGAGCGACAGGCGGGGAACCCGCGACCGCGGATGTTCCGCCTGCGCGAGGACGAGGCCATCGTGAACCGGATGGGCTTCAACAACGACGGCGCCGACGCGATCGGGGACCGACTCGCGCGCACGGACGCGTCCGTGCCCGTGGGCGTGAACGTCGGCAAGTCCAAGAGCGCACCCCTCGACGAGGCGGCCGAGGACTACCGGTACACCTTCGAGCGCGTCCGCGCGGGCGGGGATTTCTTCGTCGTCAACGTCTCCAGCCCCAACACGCCGGGCCTCCGGGACTTGCAGGGCCGCGACCACCTCGAAACCATCCTCGGCACGCTCGCCGACGCGGGCGCGGACCCCCTGCTCGTGAAGTTCTCCCCGGACCTCCACCGCGACGCCATCGCCGAGGGCGTCGACCTCGCGGAGTCGCTCGGACTCGACGGCATCGTCGCCACCAACACGACCACCGAGCGCTCGGAGGACCTCGGCAGCCCGGAGGCGGCCGAGCAAGGCGGCCTCTCGGGGCGTCCGCTCGAGGAGCGCGCGACGAGCACCGTCCGCTTCGTCGCCGAGCGCACGGACCTGCCGGTCGTCGGCGTCGGGGGCGTGTTCACGGCGGAAGACGCGTACAGAAAGATCCGGGCCGGCGCGTCGGTCGTCCAACTGTACACCGGCCTCGTCTACCGCGGCCCGGGCATCGCGCGGGACATCAACCGCGGCCTCCTCGACCTGCTGGAACGCGACGGCTTCGACTCGATCGACGAGGCCGTCGGCGCCGACTTATAGCGCGTCGAGGTCGAACTCGAAGGCCGCGACGGGCACTTCCAGATCGTGCTCCACGAGCACCGACGGGTGGACCTCGCCGACGACCCCCACTCGCTCGCCGTCGATCTCGACGGCGGCGGTGCGCCCGTCGACGAACGTCGGATGCTCGGTCGGCGGCGTCGCCAGCTCGGCGTCGAACGTGCGGCAAAGCGCTTGGAGGCGCCCCTTCGCGTCCTCGTAGGACGCGTCGGTGCGCGCGACGGCCCCGGCGACGGTCCGCCGCTCGGCGACCTTCGTCGGGAGCGACTCGTCGACCCCCGCCGCGAAGCCGACCTCCGCGAGGTCCTGTGGGTAGGCCCAGTGGGTGTTGTTCTCCAGCACCATCAGCACGGACGGGAGCGCCCACGTCCGCACGATCGTGAAGTCCTCGCTGTACGGTTCCTCGATGGTGGGCGCGTCGGCGTACCCGACCACGTCGCCGGGATCGGCGGTGCCGCGCTCCCGGAGGGGCAGGGGGAGGTCCGCGTCGTCGACGCCGTCGTAGTCCCGTGCGGGGTCGGGCAGCCCCAGTCGCTCGTAGTTCTGCGCCTCGTCGACGAGGTGGAAGTTCAGCAGGTCCTCGAAGCCGAGTCCGACGAGGCGGGTCCGCGCGGCCTCCTCGCGCCGGGAGGCCTCGGTCCGGGAGCCGATGGTGCTCACGTCGGGATAGCGCGGGACGAGGTCGTTGAAGCCGTACGCCCGGCCCACGTCGTCCACGACGTCGACCGGGTGGAGCACGTCGGTCCGGTAGGGCGGGATCCCGACCTCGTAGCCCACGTCGTCCTCGCCGATGCCGACGATGTCGGCGTCCAGCCCCGCCCGCTCCGCGAGGTCGACGACCGTCTCCGGGTCGAGGTCGACGCCGAGCGTCGTCTCGATGCGGTCGTGGCGCACCTCCTTCTCCCGCACCTCGAAGTCGGGCCGTACCATCTCCCGGTCGGGGTAGGCCACCTCGACCTCCTCGATGGTTCCCCCGCGCGCGGAGAGCGCGTAGCAGATGATGGTGCACATCTTGTCGATGGTCCACTGGTCGGTCCCGGTGAGCTCCACGAACAGGTCGCGGCTGTCGGTGGACACCTCTGTCCGCCGGCCGTTGATGACCGGCGGGAAGGAGAACAGGCCGATCTCGTCGTAGATCGCGGGATACCGCTCGTACTCGGCGACGAGGTCGGCGTACGTCTCGCCGGTGGGGTGCTCGTCGAGGACCCCGGCGGGCGTCATGTCCGCGTCGGCGTCGAGGGGGACGAAGCGGTCGCCCTCGGGGTCGATACCCCGGTATGTGATCGACTTGCCCGCGTCGTCGGCCGTGGACTGGCCCTTCAGCATCGTCAGGTCGTGGATGCCGATGGCGCCCTTCGCGCGCTTGCGGCCCATCGTCGCGTGAAGCTTCTCCTGCAGTTGGATGAGCGACTCGAGGGTGCCCTCGTCGAGGTCCAGCCCCCGCACGACGGCGCCCGTGACGCAGGGGCGCTCCTCGGGGACCGACTCCTCGACCTCGATGGTCCACTCGGCCCCGTTCGTGTCGGGGACGTGGACGCCGCGCACGTCGCCGTACTGGTAGCGCAGGGAGCGCGCGATGCCCTCGACGGAGAGGCGGTCGAGGCGGTCGGGCGCGAACTCCAGTTGGAACTCGCCGTCCTCCGTCTCGCCCTCGAACTCCAGGCCGAGCGCGAACAGGTCGTCTCTGAGTTCGTCGTCGTCCTTCTCGCCGTGGCCGGTCAGGCGGCGCAGTTCCTCGGGATCGACGTCGACGACTGGCATCAGTAGATCACCTCCTCGGTCCGCAGGTAGTCGAGGTCCACGAGCGTCCCGTGGACGTCGCGGATGTCCTCGGCGCCAGTGACGAGCATCATCAGGCGTTCGAGGGCGAGCCCCCACGCCATCACGTCGCAGTCGACGCCGAGCGGTTCGAGCATCTCCGGTCTGAACATCCCGGAGTTGCCGATCTCGATGAGTTCGTCCGTCTCGGGGTGGCGCCCGAACAGCTCGAAGGACGGCTCCGTGTAGGGGTTGTAGTGGGGCTTGAACTCCACGTCGGTGATCCCGAACTGCGCGTAGAACTCCTCAAAGGTGCCCATCAGGTCCCGCACCGAGAGGTCCTCGGCCATCACCCAGCCCTCGATCTGGAAGAACTCCAGCAGGTGGGTCGCGTCGAGGGTGTCGTTCCGGTAGGCCTTCTCGATGGAGAAGAAGCGCTGGGGCGGTTCGAGGTCGCCCTTCGCGAGGCCGGCGAGGTGGCGCACCGACAGCGACGTGGTGTGCCCGCGGAGGGCCAGCGCCTGCGCGAACTCCTCGTCCCACGGCGAGTGGTAGCCCTCGCCGTCCGGGCCGACGCCGTTCCGGTGGGCCGCCTCGACGGCCTCGACGAGGTCGTCGGGCAGGTCCACGCGGTCCATCTTCGCGGGGTTCGAGAGCGCGAAGCGGTCCCAGTGGTTGCGCGCGGGGTGGTCCTGCGGCATGAACAGGCAGTCGTTGATGTAGAAGTCCGCGTCGACGTGGGGACCGTCCATCTCCTCGAAGCCCATGCCGACGAGGGTCTCCTTCACCCGTTCGGCGGTCTGGCGGAGCGGGTGGACGCGCCCGCCGGTCTCGACCTGGGCGTCGGCCTCGACGTTGTAGGCGGAGAACTCGGCGTCGCGCCACTCGCCGGAGGTGAGCATCTCGGGCGTGATCTGGCCGGCGCCCCCCGCGCTCTCGATTCCCTCCATCAGCGCCGTCACGCCGTCGTCGGTGAGGGTCACCGAGCGGACGGTCCGCTCCGTGCGGTCGATCAGTCCCCGCCGTTCGAGCGCGTCGAGGGCTTCGGCGTCGGCCTCGCCGTCGTCGGCGACGGCCGCCAGCGCCGCGGCCTCGGCGTCCCCGTCGGGATCGGCGTCGGGGTCAGCCGTGATCTCGCCGCTGTCGATGCGCCCGTAGCCCTTCCGGGCGTAGTTCGAGAGCGCGATGTCCACTTGCTCGCCGCCGAGGTCGGCGGCGCCGATGACCTGCCCCATCGAGACTGGCTCGTCGGCGGCCCCCGCGTCGCGGGCCGCGCGGTAGAGGCGGACCTCGGGGAGTCCGTCGGCGAGGTAGGCGGCGCCCTCGTCGGTGAGCGAGACGGCGCCCTCGGCGTGTTCCTCGACGGCGACGAGGCCCCTGTCTTCGAGTTCGAAGACGGCCCCCGTCACCGTCTCCGGCGGCTCGCCGACGTCCTCGGCGAGGGCCGCGACGGTGCGCGCGTCGGTGGCGCTGGTGGCTTCGAGCACCTGCGCCTGCGTTCGTGGGAGTTCCATATCGGTGTGTGCCGGAGTCGTCAGTTAGCGTTTCCGAACCGCGACCGCCCGTTTCGCCCGGGCACCGCGCCCGCGCTCCGCGGGCCGTCAGGCGACCGCGAAGGAAAAGTCGAACCCCGGGCCGCGTGGCTGTTCGCGTGCGGCGCGACCGACGGCGTGGGGTTCGGACGCCATGTGCGAGCGGTGTTCCCCGACGGGCAAAACGGTTACGACGGCTCAGTGGGCGCGGCGGACCGTCACGTCCGACCCGGAGCCGGTGACCGCGAGCAGGTCGGTCGCCGCGGGGTCGCCGGCCACCAGCGCCGTCGCGTCGTCGGTCACCCGCACGGCCCGGAAGCGATAGGCGTCGCTCTCGGCCCGCCGACCCGCCGCGAAGTCGCGGAGGGCGGCCGCACCCTCGTCGGCAGCGGCGGTCGAGTTCCACCGGTGAACCCAGACGACGGCCTCGGCGTCGCCGCGCTCGAACACGCGCAGGGCGTCCGCACCCCACCCGTCGGCGACCGTCGCGGCCCGCTCCGCGTCGATCTGATCGGCGAGCGCGATACGGGTCCACAGGTCGCCCTTCGGTCGGGCTTCCGACCACGTCCAGTTGCCGAAGAGCCGTGCCCCGGCGGCGACGCTGAGGGGGCGGGGCTCGCCGTCGACCCCGGGGCGGAACGCCGCCGTCGTCTCCGGCGGCCGGTCGAACAGCGAGGAGAAGTTTCCGGGGTCGTCGAGCGTGCGATTCGCCCACTGCCGGCCGAGTGCGTCCGGGGCCGTCGCGAGGCGGACGAGGGTCCGATTCTCGTCCACGTCGGCCCCCTCCGGGGCGGCCGCCGCCGCGGAGAGGTGGTCGTAGCGCTGGACGTACTGCGCCCCCGCCCAGTTCGCCGTCCCCTCGACGAACGCCGTCCGGGCGGTCTGGCTGTGGAAGGCCAGCGCCTCGACGGTGAAGGTGCGGTACTGGAGCGCGTGGGCGTACTCGTGGGCGAGCGTCGCCTCGACGAACGCCGGGTCGAACTGATCGAGGGTGCGCTCGGGGACGACGACGCGATGCTCGCGGGCGTCGTACAGCATCCGGACGGTCCGGTTGCCCAGCGGCGCCTCGCCGAACAGGACCGAGAGCGTCGCGGTCCGGGAGCGCTGAGGACGGGGCGGCGTGTCCACGACGTCGATGGACGGCTGGGTCGCGTTCACGCCGAGCAGGCGCTCGATTCGGTCGAAGGTCGCGGCGGGATCGACGCCCGCGGCGCGCAGTTGCGCCGCGTCCCCGGCGGGCGTCGCGGTGCCCGTGTCGGTCGCGGTCGGCGACTCGCCGCCGTCGATGGCCCCACAGCCCGCGAGCGCGGCCGAGAGGACGAGGGCGACGAGCAGAGCGCGACCGCGCCTCGCGGTCCGGTCGCTCATCTGTGAGCGAAAATATGTGAGCAGATAAAATAATTTTGTCGGGCGCGAGCTACCCGTCGGCGACGTCGAGGGCCACGTCCGCCTCCTCCAGCAGTGGCTTGACCTCCTCGCGTTTCTCCTGGTGCTCCGCGAGGAACTCCCGCATCAACTCGGCGGCCTGCTCCTTGCAGTCGCCACAGAGTCGCTCGCCCTCGGCGCACTCCTCGTACACGCGCTCCGCGAACGCGTCGTCGTCGGCCGCGAGCAGGTAGGCGTACAGTTCGTACACCGGGCACTCGTCGGGCTTCCCCCCGAGTTCGCGCTGCTTCTCCGCGGTTTTGCGGCCGCCGGTCGTCGCGGCCTTCACCTTGTCGTAGCCGTCTTCGGGGTCGTCGAGGAGGCTGATGTGACTCGCGGGCACCGAGGAGGACATCTTCCCGCCGGTCAGCCCGGTCATGAAGCGGTGGTAGATCGAGGAGGGCGCGACGAAGCCGTAGCCGCCGTGTGCGACCTCGACCTCGCGGGCCAGATCCTCGGCCACCTCCCGATCCATCTCGAAGGCGTCGACGTGGCCCTCGAAGACGCGCTTCTCGCCCTCGACGGCGTCGATGAGGGCCTCGAAGGCGTCCTCGGTCGCGTGCTGGTCGACGAAGCGCACGCGGGGGCGGAGCGGCTCTTTCCCCGCCGCGCGGAGCTTTTCGAGCGCGCCGTCGCGGGCGTCCTCGTCGGCCGCGATCTCGGCCTCGATCCAGTCGGCGGCCTCGACGCAGCGGACCGTCTCCCCCTCGTCGTCGAGTGCCGCGTGCGCGGCCGCGAGGAGGTCGCGCTCGGCGTCGGTCGCCTCGAAGCTCGCATACGCCTCGGTGACGCCGAAGTATCTGGTGCGCGCCGCGAGGTCGCGGGCCAGCCGCATGTGGGGGTCCTGGTCCGGGCCGACGGGGATCACCGTCGGCTTCGGCTCGTCGAGTTGCGGCGAGAGGATGTCCGCCATCTGGGTCACGACGGCCTGCATGTGCGCGACCTCGGTTTCCCCGGAGAAGTCGTAGATGGCCTCGAACTCGGAGAAGTTCGCGTCCGACCCCAACTCGAAGGCCAGATCCTGCACGTCGCGGTTCTCCGACTGGCGGTAGAGCGTCCCCTCCTCGGGGTCGAAGCCGAGCGCCAACAGCGAGAGCAGGTAGTCCCGCGCGTGTTCGTCCATCTCCGCCCACGAGAGGTCGCGCGCGGCGTGGCCCTCGAGGTCGGCGATGAGGGCGTACACGTCGCCGCCCTGCTGTTGGTGCCAGATGAGTTCGTCGAACACCATCTTGTGCCCGATGTGGGGGTCGCCGCTGGGCATGAACCCGGAGAGGGCGGCGAAGGGCTCGTCGTTTCGCATCGCCGAAAGGACCCGGTCGTAGTCCCGGTGCCCGAAAATGATGGCGCGGCGCATCAGGTAGTGGGGGTCGGGCACGGCGTCCAGCAGGTCCTCGAAGGCGCCGATGCCGAACTCCTCGAACAGCGACCGGTAGTCGGCGATGGTCGAGGAGCCCCACGGGTCGAGGGTCGCCTCGCCGCCGTCGGTGAGCGTTCGGGCCGATGCCTCGGTGTTTGCGTCTGAGTCGCGTGTCATGCGTGGAGTGAGCGTGGTGGTTGAAGTCGGTGCCGACGAGAAAGCGGAGGGAGCGCCGCGGCCGCGGCGCGGGTCAGCCGCCGCGCGCCGGGACCGCGACACTGTCCACTTCCGAGAGATACGGCCAGCGCCAGCCGGAAGTGGACGCCATGTCCCCAATCTCCGCCGAGACGCCCTTAATCGTTGGCATCTACGGCGTGAGGCGGCGCACGGAGAGCCACGACGGGTCGGCGCCCTCGGCGGCGTGGCGCGCGAACAGCATCTCCTTGCGGACGCCGTGGGCGAGGCGCACGTCGAGCGCCAGGTCCCGGGGCTCGAAGTCGTAGTCGGGCGGCAGCACGCGGACGAGGAACTCGGCGTGGCCCAGTTCGTCGAGGCTCTCGACGGTCTCGTACACGCGGAAGTCCGCGCCGAACTTGAAGCCGGTCTTGGGGACCAGTCCCCCATCACGCAGCGCCCGGTACGTCCGGAGGCGGCGGTCGAAGCGCTCGCCCTCCACGGCGCGGCCCCGCTCCACCACGTCGCGGAGGTCCAGCGCCAGCGCCCCCTCGGCGGCGAGGTAGGCGGCCTCGACCAGGGATAGCTGGAGAGGTTCGTCGGCGTCCTCGTCGCGGCCCTCCAGCGGCCGGCCGTAGAAGCCCCGGTAGTGGAGGTCCGCCGGCGGGTCCCAGACCACGACGCGGTCGTCGAGGAGCGTGCCGGTCACCCCCTCCGGCGGCGCGAACTCGGTGCCGCCCGACGGCGTCGGCGCGCCCGTTTCGAGGTACGTGATGTCGCTCTCCTCGTCGACGACCGCGAGGACGCGGTCGCCGACCCCGCTCGCGGGCACGGCGGCCCGCTCGCCGACCGCGCGGATCCGGTACTGCACGTCGTCGTCCCACGGCCCCTTGCCGCGGGGGTAGACCACGAAGTCCACGTCGTCGCGGGGGTCCGACACCCACCCCTCGCGCGCGGGCGAGAGGTAGAAGCCCCGGTCGCGGAGGTCCTTGTAGACGAGAAAGCGGGGCGCGAAGCCCGCCTCGGCGTCGGAGAGAAAGTCCCGGAACCCCCGCCCGTCGACCGAGACGAGGTCGCCCCGGAACAGCAGGTGCGCCGCCTCGACGCGCGTCAGCGCGAGCGAGTCGCCGTCCAGCGGGCGCCCGTAGCCGCGGGCGTCGTGGAAGCGCTGGCGCGCGTCGCCGTCGACGATCACCTCCCCGTCGCGTTCCCGTCCGTCCATACCCGACCGTTCCGCCGTGGCGGCAAAGAGCCTACGGTGTGGCCGCCTCGCAGTCGGGATCCGGACAGCGCTCGCCGTCCCCGGTGTCGAAGCGCGGGAGGCCACAGGCACACTCCCCCGCGACCGTGCCGACGGGCACCCGGAGGCGCCGCTCGCAGTCGGGACAGACCGCGCGCAGGCCGCGCTCCCGCCGGATCGTCAGCCCGCGGCCACAGTGCGGACAGGGCCAATCGCCGTCGAAGCGCGCCGCGACGGCCGCAGCCAGCGGCTCACAGCCCCGGTCCACGCAGACCGCGAGTTCGGCGCCGCGCTCGACCCGCATCCTCGGCAGGCCGCAGTCCCCGCAGGTCTCGTCGGTCACGACGGCGTCCCGAGGGATCGGGTAGCGCGACCGACAGCCCGTGCAGGCGACGGCGTCCCCGTCTCGCACCAGCGTCGCGTTGCAGTCCGGGCACTCGCCGACCGGCGGGCCGGCCGCGGAGACGGGAAAGCGGACCCGGCCGAACGTCTCGTGGCTCTCGACGGTGAGGCGGGCGTCGCCGCCCCCGGCGACGATCCGGAAGGCGTCGCCGTCCCGGCTGACGGCCACGGTGTCGGCCCGGGTGAGCCACGCGGCCGGCCGGTAGCCGTCGGCGTCGTGGACGAGGACGGTCCCGTCGGGTTTCACCGCGACGACGACCCGGCCCCGCTGGGTCCGGACGCCGTCGCCGCTCTCGTAAGTCGTCGTGCAGTCGCCGGCGAACACGCGGATCGCATCCTGCATGGGCGGGCGTGGCCGCGCTCTCTGCCTTCAACGTCGGGACCACAGCGCTTATTACCGACTGATACAACCTAGTTATCCATGCCGCGGACACAGATCCAGCGAGCGCGGGCCGGCGAGGTGACGCTGGCGATGGAGCGGGTCGCGGAGCGCGAGAACCGCGACCCGGAGTTCGTCCGGGAGCAGGTCGCCGAGGGGCAGGCCGTCATCCCGGCGAACCACGCCCACGAGAGCCTCGACCCGATGATCATCGGCCGCGAGTTCTCGACGAAGGTCAACGCCAACATCGGCAACAGCGAGGAGACCAGCGACCTCGAAGGCGAGTTGGAGAAACTCCACACCGCGGTCCACTACGGCGCGGACACGGTGATGGACCTCTCGACGGGGAGCGACCTCGACGCGATCCGGGCGGCCAACGTCGCCCACTCGCCGGTCCCGGTGGGCACGGTCCCCATCTACGAGGCGGTCAAGCGCGCCGGGGGCGCCGAGGACCTGACCCGGGAGCTACTCCTCGACGTCATCGAGAAACAGGCCGAGCAGGGCGTCGACTACATGACGATCCACGCGGGCGTGCTGATGGAGCACCTCCCGCTGACGAACGGCCGGAAGACCGGCATCGTCTCCCGCGGCGGGTCGATCCTCGCGGGGTGGATCGAGGAGAACGGCATGGAGAACCCCCTCTACACCGCGTTCGACGAGATCTGTGAGATCTTCGCCGAGCACGACGTGACGGTCAGCCTCGGCGACGGCCTGCGCCCGGGGTGTCTCGCCGACGCCAGCGACGAGGCCCAGTACGCCGAACTCGACACGCTCGGCGAACTGACCCGCACGGCGTGGGACCACGGCGTGCAGGTGATGGTCGAGGGCCCGGGCCACGTCCCGATGGACGAGGTGGCCGAGAACGTGGAGCGCCAGCAGGAAGTCTGCGACGGCGCGCCGTTCTACGTCCTCGGCCCGCTCGTCACCGACGTGGCGCCCGGCTACGACCACATCACCAGCGCCATCGGCGCGACGGAGGCCGCCCGCGCGGGCGCGGCGATGCTCTGCTACGTCACGCCCAAAGAGCACCTCGGACTCCCCGAGGAGGGGGACGTGCGTGACGGCCTCGCGGCCTACCGCATCGCCGCCCACGCCGCCGACGTGGCCACGGGGCGGCCGGGCGCCCGCGACTGGGACGACGCGCTCTCGGAGGCCCGCTACGACTTCGACTGGCGCCGCCAGTTCGACCTCGCGCTCGACCCCGAGCGCGCCCAGGCGTACCACGACCAGACGCTCCCCGGTGACAACTACAAGGACGCGCGCTTCTGCTCGATGTGCGGCGTCGAGTTCTGTTCGATGCGCATCGATCAGGACGCACGCGACGCCGGCGGCGAGGAGATGGAGGGCATCGAAGACGAGACTGACCTCGCGGCCTCCGACGCGGCGGCCGTGAACCGCCCGCCCGTGGGCGACCACGACACCAGCGGCGTGCCCGACGAGATCGAGATCGGCGGCGTGACGTTCACGCCGGCCGACGCGGACTAGGCTACTCGATCAGCGCCAGCGTCGCGTCCACTGCGTCCTCGGCCGTCTCGCCGAGCACGTACGCGATCGGTTCGATGCCGAAGGCGCCCTCGTGGTAGACCACCCGCGGGACCGCGCCGCGATCCGCGAACCGTGATCGGAGCCGCTCGGCCCGGTCCTCGTAGCCCGCGTCGAACGCCAGCGGGTCGATCCCGGCGTCCCGCGCGGCGTCGAGGAGGGCGTCGGACGTGGCGAGGTTGATCGCGCCCCGCGTCTCCGGGTCGGCGTCCATCGCCGCCAGCACCATCCCCGCGACGTGCTGTGAGCCGCCGAACTCGGGGTTCGCGGGCACGTCCACCCGGCCCCGCATCGCGTGGAGGCGGCCCGGGACCGCCACCACGTCCGTCGGGTCGGCGGCGTCGGGGAGCGCCATCGCGACGTTCGTGCCGACGTTCGGGACGTGTTCGGGCGCCGCCGGGGCGTCCGCGAAGCGCCGCACGGCCCGCCGGACGTTCGAGAGCGCCGCGCGCTCGGTCTCGACGGCGCGGTCCCGACCGCGCACGCAGAGGTCACAGCCAAGCCCCGCCAGCGCGGGCATCTCCTCCTCGTGGATCGCACAGATCGGGCCGCGATCCTCGAACGCCCGCACCAGGTCCAGCAGTTCCGCCAGCGCCTCGTACTCGTCCATCGAGTCGTCGGCGAAGCCGTCCGCGATGCGCTCCACGGTCGCCTGCATGCGCTCGTCCTCCCGAATCCGGGGGTCGCCCGTCGGGCCGTCGGCGAGGTACGCGCTCACGGCGGCCTGCGAGACGCCGAGTCGGTCGGCGATCTCGCGCTGGGCGAACCCCCGGTCGTCGAGGGCGATGGCGAGGAGCGACCGCGCGGCGGGGACGAAGCGCTCGGCGACGATCTCGGCGGGCAACTGGAGCGTCACGACCGGCGCTGGGTCGGGGGAGAACTTAGGACTTATCCGCGGACGTCGACGGTCCGCGAGTCGCTGGCCGGCCGGACGGGCAGGTCGGGGAAGACCACCTCGACGCGGATGTCGAGGGCGTCGGCGTCGGCGCCGAACACGCCGACGGGGACGGTGACGCGGTCCGCGAGGTACGTCGCCGTCGTCGTCATCTCGACGCCGTTGACCGTCACGCGGACCGCCGCGGTCGCGCCGCCGCCGTCGTTGACGACCGTCACCTCGCGGAAGTCGCTCTCGCCGGCGGCGACGGCGTCGGGGAACGCGCCCCACTCGACGCGCACGTCGGGCAGGTCGGCCGCGGCCTCCGCGACTCGCTCGGCGGCGCCCTCGGTGAGGCCCGCGTCGACGAGGCCCTCGCCGCCGGCGTCGAGAACGTCCGCGGGCGTCCGCAGACCCTCGGCCGCGAGTTTCGAGGCGCGGCCGGAGCCGACCCCCTCGACGGCCGTCAGGCCGACCGCGTCGGCGGCGACGCCGTGTTCGATGCGCGCTTCGAGGCGCCGGGTGCGGTTCGCGGCCCGGGGCGCGTCGAAGGCGTCGAGCAGCGCCGACAGCGCGGAGAGCAGGCGCGTGGCGTTCCGCCGGATCGCCCACGCGTCGCTCCCGAGTTCCGAGGGGGTGGCGCCGTCCATCCCGGTCCGCAGGACGGCCAGCACCTTCCGTGTGCCGTCGGGGAGGCCGTGGGCCGAGACGGCGTCGTCGATGGCGCCCTGCTCGCTGGACCGGGCGGTGACGCTGTCGAACTCGCCGGCGCGGGCGACCGCCCGCAGGATGGCGTCGTCGTCCGGGTCGCCGTCGGCGAGGCCGCGGAAGCGCTCGGCGGTGTCCAGACGGAGGTAGTACTGGGAGGCCAACCGCCCGAGGCGGGTCGGTTCGAGGGCCTCGCCGTCGAGTGCGACGAAGCCCCGATCCACGAGGTCGTCGAGGACCCGCTCGATCCGCTCTTGTCGCCCCTCGAAGTCGTAGCGTGCGGGCGCCGCCGCCGCCCGGACGGCGTAGAAGGTGGTGTCCAGCCACTCGTGCACGTCGGCCACGTCGTCGATGGTCCCGACCGCGATTTCGGCGTTGAGGTGCTCGGCGAGGTCGTCGGCGAGGTGGGACTCGATGTCGGTCCCCTCCCGGAGCAGGCGCCGGTACCGGTCGGCGTCGTCGGGCGAGCAGACGACCCAGCCGTAGCCCACGTCGTCGTAGCCGGGGCGCCCCGCGCGCCCGAGCATCTGCAGGACGTCGAGGGGGTTCATGTCGACCTCGCCTTCCAGCGGATCGTGGAACTTGGTGTCCCGGAGGACGACACACCGCGCGGGGAGGTTCACGCCCCACGCCAGCGTGGTCGTCGCGAACAGCAACTCCACTTTGCCCTGCTTGAACCACTCCTCGACGCGGCCCTTGTCGTCCCGCGAGAGGCCCGCGTGGTGGAAGCCGACGCCGTCGAGGACGGACTGTCGGAGCGTCTGGTTCTCCAGCGCCTCGGTCTCGGTGTGAAAGTCGTAGTCGCCGCGGGCGCCCATCGGCACGTCGCGCTGGACGAGTTCGTCGCGGGCCTTCTCGGCGGCGCGCACGGCGTCCTGCCGCGAGGCGACGAAGACGAGCGCCTGCCCGTCGTCGCGGAGGTGGGGTTCGGCGATGTCGAGGGCGGTGTAGAGGCGCCGGTACTTGTCGGCGAAGTCGTTCTCGCCGTGGCTGTACGTCCGCACGTCGGCGTGCAGGTCGACGGGGCGGTACTCGTCGCCGAAGGAGAACGTCGTCTCCGCGGGCGCGTCGAGCCACGCCGCCACGTCCTCGACGTTCGGCATCGTCGCCGAGAGCGCGACCACGCGCGGGGCACAGAGCCGGCGGAGCCGCGAGATCGTGGCCTCCAGCACCGCACCGCGCTTCTCTGAGTCCAGCAGGTGGACCTCGTCCACGACGACGGTGTCCACGTCGTCGATGAAGTCGTAGCGCGGCGAGTCGTGTTTCCGGGTCGCCGAATCCACCTTCTCGGGGGTCATCACCAGCACGTCCGCGCGCTCGGCGCGCGTCGGCGACAGGTCGCGCTCGCCGGTGACGACGTACACCGAGTAGCCCAGCGACTCGAAGCGCTCCCACTCGCTCTCCTTCTCGTTGGTGAGCGCGCGAAGCGGCGCGACGAAGAGGGCGGTGCCGCCGTTCTGGAGCGTTCGACAGATCGCCAGTTCCGCCAGCGCGGTCTTCCCGCTGGCGGTGGGGGCGCTCGCGACGACGTTCTCCGTGCCGTCGAGCAGCGCCGGCAGCACCTCGCGTTGCATCTCGTTGAACTCGTCGAACGCGAAGGCGTCGGCGAACTCGGGGACGACCTCTGCGACCTCCATCGGGCGTTCCAAGCCGTCGGGACGGGATAGGCGTTTCTACCCGATCACGACGGGGGCGAGAGGGGGCCGGAGGCCTCGCCCGGCGGCACGATGCGGTACACGCCGCCCGCCCCCGCGGCGAAGCGGTTCTCCTTGTCCGGCAGGCCGACGGTCAGGACGTACACGTTGCCGTCGGCGTCCCGCCCCATCGAGTTCACGACGCGGTTGAGGTCGCCGTCGGGGCTGTTCCCGACGATGAGTTTCTCGACGGGCCACTGCCCCTCGTCGGTCGGGTCGGCGGCGTAGAGGTGGCCGCTCGGGCTCTGCAGCGAGGCGGTGTAGTTGCTGAACAGGTAGCGCCCGGTCAGGGCCGAGGCGTCCTCGCGGCCGTACACGTAGCCCGCGATGACCGCCGTGCCGTAGGGACCGCCGCGGTCCTCGTGGGGGAACTCGACGACCGGATCGGTGAAGCCGTCGCCGGGCACCGTCGAACGGTCGACGCCGCAGTGCTCGGCGTCGGCGTCGCTGTCGCCCCAGCCGGTGCAGTGGGCGCCCTCGCGGTACGGCCAGCCGTAGTTTTGCCCCTTCTCGACCACGTCGACCTCCTCCCAACTGTAGTTGCCCACGTCGCCCACGACGAGGTCGCCCTCGTTGAAGGACATCCGCCACGGGTTCCGGAAACCCCACGCGAAGTACTCGGGGCGCCGGTCGGTGCCGTCGCCGGCGAACGGGTTGTCCTCGGGAATGCCGTAGGGCTTGTCGCCCGTCTCGCCGTCCACGTCGATGCGGTGGATGGCGCCGAGGAGGTTCGTCCGCACGTCCTGTGCGAACTCCCGCTTGGTGCCCTCGCCCATCGCGACGTAGAGGTAGTCGTCCGGGCCGAAGACGATGGTGCCCGCCTGGTGGTAGATCGTCGGCGACGGGAACTCGATGAGCGTCTCCTCGGTGCCGAGGTCCGGGCCCGACTCCGGCGGGGCGTCCAGTTCCGTGAGCAGTTCCGTGTGGGTGTAGTCCGACGGCGTCCCCTCGCGGCGCGGGACGCTGTACCGGAGGAACAGGCGCGGGTCCTCGGGGTAGTCGGGGTGGAACGCCGCGCCCAGCAGCCCCCGCTCTGAGCTCACCTCGACGCGGTCGGTGAAGTCCAGGTACGGGTCCTCGATGAAGTCCTCGGCGCCGATTTCGTGCATCGTGCCGACCTGATCGACGACGTACCGGGCGCTCCCGTCGGGCGTGACCACGAGGTTCGTCGGCGAGGTGAGGCCGTCCGCGACCGGTTCGAGCGAGAGGTGCGCGTCGTCGAGGTGCGGGAAGTCGTTCGTCCACTCCGTCTCCGTCCCCGTCCGATCGTCCGTGTCGGTCGTGTCGTCATCGTCGGCGGCCTGCTCGCCGGGGGTGGCACAGCCGGCGGCAGCGGCGCCGACGCCCGCGAGCGCGGAGCCGAGGAGGCGGCGTCGCGTCTGGTCCATGCCGAGTCCGGGCGCGGGGAAGCGGATAGGTCTTGTGTCACGACGCCGGTCTGAGTCTTCACAAAGTCTATTATCCGGCCACGGAAAGGGCGACTACCTCCGAATGTCAGTCGCACGCACCGTTCGGCGCCGGCTCTCCGCACACCCCGTCGCGGCGGCGCTGGTCGCCCTCTCCCTGTTCGCGCTCGGCCTCCGCTTCTACGAGTTAGGCCACCGCGTCTTCTACTACGACGAGGCGTGGTTCGGCTACTGGGTCCTCCAGTTCATCGACACCGGCGTCTGGCACTACCGCCCGACGCTCCACGGCCCCTTCTACACGCGGGTCAACTCGGCCGTGTTCATGGTGTTCGGGGCGAACGACTTCACCGCGCGGGCCGTCGTCGCCGCCATCGGCGGGCTGTTGCCCCTGTCGGCGTGGCTGTTCCGCGAGCGCCTGCGGAACGTCGAGGTCGTCGCGCTCGGCGTGATCCTCGCGCTGAACCCGATTTTGCTGTACTACTCGCGGTTCATGCGCAAGGACCTCCCGCTGGCGGCGTTCATGCTCGTCACGCTGGGCCTGCTGGTCCGCCTGCTCGACACCGGGAAGCCCCGCTACCTCTACGCCGGCGCGCTCTCGCTCGGCCTCGCCTTCACGACGAAGGAGAGCGTCCTCCTCTGGTTAGCGACGTGGCTCGGGGCCGGGGCGCTCCTCCTCGACCGGCGCCTCCTGCGAGCGCGCGACGCCGACGACGGGCCGCTGGCGGTCCTCCGACGCCTCGGGCGCCGCGGCCTCGCCGCCCTCGACCGCTGGGCGGAGCACCTGCTCGGCGCGACCGCCCTCTTCTTCGTCGTCGTGATCTACTTCTACGCGCCCCGCGCCAGCGGCGTCCCCGGCCCGGGGCTCTGGAAGGCGCTGGGCGGCAACGTCGGGATGCTCCCCGCCGTGATCGAGGACGCGACCGTGACGGCGCTCTCTGACGCCATCGAGCACTGGGTCGGTGGGTCGAAGCAGGGCCACCCCTACCTGCCGTACTTCCGGGACACGCTCCGGACCCTCGCGGCGGGCGCGGGCGGCGTCTGCCTGCTCGGGGCGCTTGGCTTCCTCCACGACCGGTACTCGGGCGCGGCGCCCCGCGACCTCGTCGCCTTCAACTTCTACTGTGGCGCCGCCGCGGTCGTGGGTTACCCGCTCGCGAACAACTTCCCGGTGCCGTGGTCGACCGTCCACGCCGTCGTCCCGCTGGCGATTCCGGCCGCGGTGGGCGCGGGCGTCGTCGTGCGGTGGGCGCGCGGCGAGGTGAGCGCGGACCTGCGCCCGGACTGGGACCTGCCGTGGACCACGCTCCGGCGCGGCGCGAGCGCCGCCGTCCTCGCCTTCCTGCTCGTGTCCGCGGGGACGACCGCCGTCCAGACCAGTTACGTCGCGCCCCACGACAGCCCCGAAGGCGACAGCGCGGGCCACGAGATCGTCTACTACGCGCAGGCGCCGGGCGAACTCCGGGCGCACCTCGACGCCATCGCCGACGCCGCCGACCGCGAGGGCGCGGGGACCGACGTGCTGTACGTGGGCCCCGCGGTCCACGGGCCGACGAGCAACGGCCTCGTGGAGGCGGGGCCGTTCTTCGCCCGGAACCCGCTGATCTGGTACACCGGCGCGACCGGGGCCGACGTGGACAGCGTGCCGGCCGCCGAGGACGTGGACGAGTCGCCGCCGGTCGTGATCGCCGAACCGGGCGTCGCCGACGCGGTGGCCGACCGACTCGACGGCTACGAGCGAACGCGCCAGCCTCTGGACGACCTCGGGGACCGCGTCCTCGTCTTCTTCGTCCGGCGATGACGGCACTCCACGAACCTTTTCTACGCGGGGGGGCAACGCTGTCGTGATGACCAGCGACGTGGGCGTCGTCGTCCCCGCCTACAAGCCCGACGTCGAGGCGCTCCTGCCCTACCTCGACGCGCTCCGGGCCGCGGTCGACCCGGCGGAGCTACGGGTCGAACTCGACGCGCCGGGCGAGGGGGTCGCCGACGCGATCAGCGAGACGGGCGCGACGGTCCACGTCGCGGACGGGCGCCGCGGCAAGGGCGCCGCGATCACCCACGGCTTCGAGGCCCTCGACACGGACGTCCTGTCCTTCGCGGACGCCGACGGGAGTACCGACGCCGACTCCTTCGCGGCCGTGATCGACGCCGTTCAGGACGGCGCGGACGTGGCCGTCGGCTCCCGCCGGCACCCGGACGCGGAGGTGACCGACCACCAGTCCTACGTGCGCCGCCGCTTCGGCGACAGTTTCGCGCGGATGGCCCGTGGGGCGCTGGGCGTCGACGTCCACGACTTCCAGTGTGGCGCGAAGGCGCTGACCCGCGCCGCGTGGCAGGGGATCCGCGCTCACGTCTTCGAGTCCGGGTTCGCGTGGGACTTCGAGGTGCTCGCGGTCGCCGACGCGCTGGGCTACGAGGTGGTCGAGGTCCCCGTGCGGTGGGAGGACCACCCCGACTCGACGGTTCCCCCGATCCGGACCGCGCTCTCCTTCGTCCGGGCGCTGGGCGTCGTGCGCCACCGCGCGGAGGCACTCCGGGGGAGCGGACTGCACAGGGCGGTGACCGCCGAGCGGACCCCACTCGTGGAGAGAGATGCCATCGGAGACGAGTGACGGACTGGGGGCCCTGCTCTCGGGCGCGCGCTTCGGCCAGTTCCTCTCGGTGGGCGCGATCGGCGCCGTCTTCGATCTGACCGTGAGCACGATCCTCAGCGTCGGCTTCGAGGTGCCACCCGAGTACGCGAAACTCGTCGGCGCGGAGGTCGCGATCGTCGTGATGTTCGTCGTCAACGAGCGGTGGACCTTCGCCGACCACGGCCTCGACGGCTGGCCGAACACCCTCCGGCGCTTCGTGAAGTCGAATCTGGTCCGCTCGGGCGGGCTGGCGGTCCAGTTCCTCGTCGTCCAGTTCCTCGCCGGCCTCTCGGTGACGGTCGTCGTCGCCGGCTTCGACTTCTGGCAGGTGATCCCGTTCCCGGTCGCCATCGCCTGCTCGCTGCTGGTGAACTACGTCTTCGAGAGCCTCGTGACGTGGCAGGTCCACCGCTGAACCGCACGGCCTTTTGCCCCCCGGACCGACCGACACGTATGAGCAGGCGGCGCAAGCCCGACTGGCTGAAGGTGCGGCCGCCGTCGGGCGAGCGGTTCACGGAGGTCAAGGCGACCCTGCGGGAGCACGACCTCAACACCGTGTGCGAGGAGGCGTCGTGTCCCAACATGGGCGAGTGCTGGTCGGGCCGGGACGGGCCCGGCACGGCGACGGTGATGCTGATGGGCGATCGCTGTTCGCGCGGCTGTTCCTTCTGCGACGTGGCGACCGGCGGGATGGACCCCCTCGACCCCGAGGAGCCAGAGAACGTCGCCGCCGCCATCGCGGACATCGGCCTCGACTACGTGGTCCTCACCTCGGTCGACCGCGACGACCTCGACGACGGCGGCGCGGCGCACGTCGCCGCGACGATCCGGGCGATCAAGCGCCGCGACCCCTCAATTCTGGTGGAGACGCTGGCGCCGGACTTCGGCGGCGACCCCGACCTCGTGGCCGAGGTGCTCGACGCCGGGCCGGACGTGTTCGCGCACAACGTCGAGACCGTCGAGCGGCGCCAAGAGCCGGTCCGTGACCCCCGCGCCGGCTACGAGCAGTCGCTGGCGGTCCTCGAACGCGCCGCGGCGTCGGACGCCCACGTCAAGACGAGCCTGATGCTCGGCGTCGGCGAGCGCCCCGACGAGGTGTACGAGACGCTCGTCGACTGTCGCGAGGCGGGCGTCGAGGTCGTGACGCTGGGCCAGTACCTCCGCCCCTCCGAGGGCCACCTCCCCGTCGACCGGTACGTCCACCCCGCGACGTTCGAGACGTGGCGCGCCGTCGCCGAGGAGGAACTGGGCTTTGCCTACTGCGCCAGCGGGCCGCTGGTGCGCTCCTCCTACCGCGCGGGCGAGGTGTTCGTCGAGGCGCTGGCCGCGGGCGAGGACCCGGCGGCGGCCAGACGCGCGGCCCGCGCGGAGTAGGAAGCGACTTGCCGGGGGCGGCCCACCCGCCCGTATGGACGGAGACGTGCCCGCGGAGACCGACGTGGCCGTCGTGGGCGGCGGCCCCGGCGGCTACGTCGCGGCCCTCCGCGCGGCGGACGCCGGCGCGGACGTGACCCTGATCGAGCGCGACGCCCTCGGCGGCGTCTGTCTCAACCACGGCTGTATCCCCTCGAAGGCGCTCCTCTCGGCGACCGGCCTCGCCGCCCGCGCCGGGCGCGCCGAGCGGATGGGCGTCTACGCCGACCCCGAGATCCGGCCCGACGAGACGCGCCGCTGGACGGACAGCGTGGTGCGACGGCTGACCCGCGGCGTCGAACTGCTCTGCGAGCGCGCGGAGGTGACCGTGGTCGACGGCACCGCGACCTTCGAGGGACCGGGTCGACTCCGCGTCGGCGACGAGACGCTGGCCTTCGAGCGCGCGGTGCTGGCGACCGGGAGTCGGCCGATCGAACTGCCCGGCGTGCCCTTCGACGCGCCCGGGGTCCTCGACTCGCGGGCGGCCCTCGAACTCGACCCGGCGCCCGACCGCCTCGTCGTCGTCGGCGGCGGCTACGTCGGGATGGAACTCGCGACCGTCTTCGCGCGCCTCGGGACCGACGTGGCCGTCGCCGAGATGGAGGGCGAGGTCCTGCCGGGCTTCCCCGCCGACCTCGCCGCGCCGGTCCGAGAGCGGGCGGCCGACGCCGGGGTCGAGGTCCACCTGAACCACCGGGCGACGGGGCACCGCGAGACCGAGGGGGGAATCGCGGTGACCCTCGACGGTCCCGAGGGCGAGCGGGAACTGGCGGGCGACGCGGCGCTGGTCGCCGTCGGGCGGGAACCGGTCGTCGACACGCTCAACCCGAGCGCCGCCGGCCTCTCGACCGACGAGCGCGGCTTTCTGCCGACCGACGAGACACAGGAGACGCCCGTCGACGGCATCTACGCCGTCGGCGACGTGGCGGGGGAGCCGATGCTCGCCCACGCCGCGATGCACGAGGGGCGGGTCGCCGCCGCCGACGCGACCGGAGCCACCCCGGTCCCGCCGGCCCGGGCCGTCCCGGCGGTCGCCTTCACGGACCCCGAAGTGGCGACGGTCGGAACGACGGCCGACGCGGCCGACGACGACGCCCTCGTCGGGGAGTTCCCGTTCCGCGCGAGCGGGCGAGCCCTCGCCGCCGACGAGCGCGAGGGGTTCGTGCGCGTCGTCGCCGCCTCCGACGGCACCGTGATCGGCGGCGAAGTCGTCGGCCCCGACGCCTCGGAGGTGATCGCCGAACTCGGGTTGGCGGTGGCGACGGCGGCGACCCTCGACGAGGTGGCCGCGACGGTCCACGCCCACCCGACGCTCGCGGAGGCGACGCTGGAGGCGGCGACGGACGCGCTGGGCACCGGCGTCCACGGCGGGTGACCCGACGGGCTTTTTGAGGGCGCGCGCCCACCGAAGGGTATGCGAATCGTCACGCTGGGGCCGACGGGCAGTTACTCACACCGGGTGGCGCAGGCCGTCGACGGCGACCCCGACGACGAGATCGGCTTCCGCGAGACGAAGACCGACATCGTCGCGGCGGTCGCGGACGGCGACTACGACCGCGGCGTCGTCCCCATCGAGAACAGCATCGAGGGCGGCGTCACGGAGAGCCTCGACGCCCTCGCCGACCACGACGTGGCCGTCGTGCAGGAGGTCGTGACCCCGATCAACCACGCGCTCATCGCGCAGGGCGACTCTTTCGACACGGTGGCGAGCCACCCGCAGGCGCTCGCGCAGTGCCGAGACTACCTCGCCGAGCACTACCCCGACGCCGCGCAGGAGGCCGTCGCCAGCACGGCCCGCGGCGTCGAAATCGCGCGCGAAGACGAGACGGTGGCGGCCATCGCACACCCCGACAACGCCGGCGACGACCTCGCGGTCCTCGCCGAGGAGATTCAGGACCGCGCCTCGAACGCGACGCGCTTCTTCGTCATCGCGCCGCCGGCAGCCCGCACGGAGGCCGGCGGGAAGTCCACGTTCGTCGTCTACCCGGGCACGGACTACCCCGGCCTGCTCCTCCGCCTGCTCGAACCGTTCGCGGAGCGTGACGTGAACCTCACCAGAGTCGAATCGCGCCCCAGCGGCGAGCGACTGGGCGACTACGTGTTCCACATCGACGTGGAGGCGGGCCGCTACGAGCAGCGCACCGACGAGGCCGTCGCCGAACTCGAAGCGCTCTCCCCGGACGGCTGGGTGCGCTGGCTCGGCTCCTACGACGTGGAGCACGTCGTCTGACGGCCCGAGCGTTTAGGACGCTGGCGGGCGAACAGTCGCGTGATGTCCGGCCGTTCCAATCCCTTCGACGAGTTCGAGCGACTCCTCGACCGCCTCGGCGAGGAAGTCGACGACAATCTCCCGACAGACAGCGACGTGGCCGTCGACGTCGAGGACGCGCCAGACGCCTACGTCGTCCGCGCCGACCTGCCCGGCTACGACCGCGAAGGAATCGCGGTCGAAGTCGGCGAGGCGCGTCTCTCGCTCAGCGCGGAGCGCGAGTCGGAGGTAGAGGCGGCGACCGCCGACTACGTCCGGCGGGAGCGCACACGGACGAGCGTCAGCAGATCGCTCGACCTGCCCGGCCCCGTCGCGGCCGAGGGCGCGAGCGCGACGTACAGCGACGGCGTCCTCACCGTCCGGCTTCCGAAGGCCGGCGAGGGCGGCGGCCACGAAATCGAGATCGAGTAGCTACTCGCGAATGTCGATCGCCGGGCGCCCGGGCCGGGCCTTCGCGGCGAGGTCGTCGGCCGCGTCCTCGGCCGCGAGGACGGTCACGGCCGCGTCGAACTCGCGCTCGATCAGCCACGTCGCGCGCTCCAGCGCCGCGCGCTCGTCCGCGGGCGCGAGCGTGTCGGTCAGGCCCTGCCCCTCCGCGGCGAGGTCCTGCGCGTAGTCGGCGGCGGCCTCGCCGCGCTCCCGGAAGTCGGGGTCGCTCATCACCGCGCCCATCACGTCGTCGGCGTCGAGCGCGATCTGCAGGATCTCGTACTTCCACTCCGGCGCGACGGCGATCCGGACCTCCGACGGGTCCTCGATGCCCGCGACCTCGACGATGTCGCGCACGTCCTCGCGGGTCTGCTCGACCAGCGCGCGCTCCGCTTCGTAGGCGGTCGTGTCGACGTCGACCGACGGCCAGCCCCCCTCCGCGACGAAGCCGGACTCGCCGAGGTCGCGCCACAGTGTCTCACAGACGTGGGGCGCCACCGGCGCGAGGAGGCGCACGACGGCGTGGAGCGCCCGCTCGACGGTGTCGCCGTCGTGGCTGCCGGCGTCCCGGTAGCGGCGGACGAGCGAGACGAGTTCGCGCACCTCGCGGAGCGCGCGGTTGAACCGCATCTCCTCGTACTCGGCGGTCGCCGAGTCGACGACGGCGTCGATCTCCCGCTCGACGTAGGCCCGGGCGTCCGGGTCCGGGTCGGCGGCGCCGTCGCCCGCGTCCGCGACGAGGCGCGCGAGGCGCTGGAGGAACTCGTGGCTCGACTCGACGCCGCGCTCCGTCCAGTCGAAGTCCCGCTCCGGTTGGGCCGCGCTGAGCGTGAACAGCCGCGCGGTGTCGGCGCCGTACTCGGAGACGATGCGGGCCGGCGAGACGACGTTGCCCTTCGATTTGGACATCTTCTCGCCCTCCAGTCGGACCATCCCCTGCGTGGTGAGTTCCGAGAACGGCTCTCGCTCCGCGACCATCTCGAGGTCGGCGAGGGCCTTCGTGACGAAGCGGGCGTACAGCAGGTGCATCACGGCGTGCTCGACGCCGCCGACGTAGTGGTCGACCGGCATCCAGTCGCCCGCCCGCGCCGCGTCGAAGGGCACGTCGTCGTTGTCCGGGTCCGTGTAGCGCAGAAAGTACCACGAGGAGTCGACGAACGTGTCCATCGTGTCCGTCTCGCGCTCGGCGGGCCCGCCGCAGTCCGGACAGGTGGTCTCCTTCCACTCCTCGGCGGCGTCGAGGGGATTGCCCGTCGTGCTGACGAACTCCGGGAGTTCGACCGGCAGGTCCTCGTCGGGGACGGGGACGTAGCCACAGTCCGGACAGTGGACCATCGGGATCGGGGTGCCCCAGTAGCGCTGGCGCGAGACGCCCCAGTCCCGCAGGCGGTACTGGGTCTCGACGGCGGCACTCGGCAGGTCCGCGACCAGTTCCTCGCGGGCCGCGGCGCTGGTGAGGCCGTCGTAGTCGCCGCTGTTGACGAGGACGCCGTCCTCGGTGTAGGCGGCCTCGGACACGTCGGCCTCGCCGTCCTCGGGCGCGACGACCTGCTCGATGGGGATGTCGTGGGACGCCGCGAACTCGTGGTCCCGTTCGTCGTGGCCGGGGACGGCCATCAGCGCGCCCGTGCCCACGTCGCTGAGGACGAAGTCCGCGACGTAGACCGGAATCTCGTCGCCCGTCGCGGGGTTCGTCGCCGTCAGACCCGTGTCGACGCCCGTCTTCTCGTCGCTGTCGGGATCGGCCACCTCGGAGACGTAGTGGGCGACGTCTTCGTTCTCGGCGGCGATGGCCTCGGTGACCTCGTGCTCGGGCGCCAGCGCGAAGAACGTCGCTCCGTGGATGGTGTCGAGGCGCGTCGTGAACACCTCGACCGGGCCGTGCCCCTCGACCTCGAACTCGACGGTGGCGCCCTCCTGCCGGCCGATCCAGTTGCGCTGCATCTCGCGCACGGAGTCGGGCCAGCCCTCCAGGTCGTCGATGTCGTCGAGGAGTTCGTCGGCGTAGTCGGTGATCGTGAGGAACCACTGGTCGAGGTCCCGGGTCTCGACGGGCGTGTCACAGCGCCAGCACAGTTCCGCCTCGCCCTCGACTTGCTCGTCGGCCAGCACCGTCTCGCAGGAGGGGCACCAGTTCACCTCGGCGGCCTTCCGCTCGACGAGGCCCTCGTCGCGGAAGCGCTTGAACAGCCACTGGTTCCACCGGTAGTAGTCGGGGTCGCAGGTGGTGACCTCCCGCTCCCAGTCGTAGCCAAAGCCCATCTCCACGAGTTCCTCGCGCATGGCGTCGATGCACTGCAGCGTCCACTCGCGGGGGTTCGTGTCGCGCTCCTCGGCGGCGTTCTCCGCGGGGAGGCCAAACGAGTCCCACCCCATCGGGTGGAGCACGTCGTCGCCGCGGGCGCGCCGGTACCGGGCGAAGGCGTCCGTGATGGTGTAGTTCCGGACGTGGCCCATGTGGAGATTGCCCGACGTGTACGGGAACATCCCGAGGACGTAGGTCGCGTCGTCGGGGTCCTCGGGCGCCCGGAAGGCGTCGGCGTCGGCCCACGCCTCCTGCCACTTCTCCTCGACGGCGGTGTGGTCGAAGCCGCCGCGCTCTTGCTGGGACATACTCTTGGCCACATCTGAAAGCGCGGCGTCCCTAACGGTTTCCATCGCCGCCGGTCAGACGCCCAGCAGATCCATCCCGGTTCCCTCCTCGGCGTCTGTGGCGCTCTCGTAGGCGACCCGGGCGGTCGCCACGTCCTGAATCGCGAGGCCCGTGCTGTCGAAGACGGTGACGCCGTCGGCGGGCGTGCGGCCCGTCGCCTCGCCGGCGACCACCTCGCCGACCGTCGCGTGCACGTCGTCGTCACCGAGGACGCCCGCGGCGTAGGGGACGTTGATCTCCCCGGAGTGAGTCGCCTGCTCCCGGTCGTCGACGACGATTTTCGCCGCGCGGAGCAGGTCGTCCGCGAGTTCGTGCTTCCCGGGGGCGTCGGCGCCGATGGCGTTGACGTGGGTCTCCTCGCCCACGTCCGCCGGGCCGACGATCGGCTCCTCGACGGGAGTGACCGTCGAGAGCACGTCGCAGTGGCCCGCCTCCGAGATGGTGCCCCCGCGCACGTCGTACTCGTCGCCGTAGGCCTCGACGAACGCGGCGACTCGCTCCTCGTTCCGGTCCGCGACCACGACCTCCTCGACGTCCCGCACGACCGAGACAGCGTCGAGTTGGGCGTATGCCTGCGCCCCCGCGCCGACGATGCCCAGCGACGCGGCGTCGGTCCGCGCGAGGTAGTCGGTGGCGACGGCCGCGGCGGCGCCGGTCCGCAGGCGCGTGAGTTCCGTCCCGTCCATCACGGCGAGCGGGAAGCCGTTGCGCGGGTCGCTGTAGAGCATCGTCGCCATCACCGTCGGCAGGTCGAAGGCCGCGCGGTTGTTCGGGTGGACGTTGACCCACTTACAGCCCGCGGCCGCCCAGTCCGGCCCGGCGACGTAGGCCGGCATCGCCCGGAAGTCGCCGTCGAAATCGGGGAGGTCGACGTAGGTCTTGGTGGGCATCACCACGTCGCCGGCGGCGTGGGCCGCGAAGGCCGTCTCCACCGCGGTCACGACCTCGGGCATCGTCGCGTGTCGCGAGACGTCGTCGCCGTCGAGCAGGCGCGTCTGCATAGCGGTGGTGGGGCCGCCCGCGCCTTATGGTCGGCGGCGCCGCTGGCGAGCAACGAAGAGAGAAGAAATCGGTTCGAGAGCGGTGCGAAGCGAAGCGGAAGGTGGTGTGGCGTGTGGCCGCGCTTACATCGCGCCGCCCATGCCACCCATGCCGCCCATGCCGCCGCCCATACCGCCGCCCATGCCGCCGCCGGGGCCGCCAGCGGGCGGGCCGCCGTCGCCGCCGTCGTCGCTGTCGACCTGCCCGCCGGCGAGGTCACCGGCAGCGATGACGTCGTCGATGCGCAGGATCATCACGGCCGCCTCGGTGGCGGACTCGATGGCCTGGGACTTCACGCGGAGGGGCTCGACGACGCCGTCGGCCTCCATGTCGACGACTTCGCCGGTGTAGGCGTCGAGGCCGGCACCGGTCTCGCCGCCGTCGTGCTTGCTGCGGAGGTCCACGAGCGAGTCGATGGGGTCGTGGCCCGCGTTCTCGGCGAGCGTGCGCGGGATGGCCTCCAGCGTGTCGGCGAAGGCCTCGACCGCGAGCTGCTCGCGGCCGCCGACGGAGTCGGCGTAGTCGCGAAGCTTCAGGGAGAGCTCGGTCTCGGGCGCGCCGCCGCCGGGGACGATCTGGCCGTCCTCGAGGGTGACGCGCACGACGCCCAGCGAGTCCTCGATGGCGCGCTCGACCTCGTCGAGGACGTGGTCGGTGCCGCCGCGGAGGACGAGGGTGACGCTGCCGGCGTTCTCGGTGTCCTCGACGACGACGTTCTTGTCGTCGCCGCCGATGTCGCGCTTGCCGACGCGACCGGCGAAGCCGAGGTCGTCGGCGGTGATGTCCTCGACGTTGTTGACGACGCTGGCGCCCGTCGAGCGCGCGATGGCGCTCATGTCGGAGTCGCTCACGCGGCGCATCGCGAGGATGCCGCGCTGGGCGAGGAAGTGCTGAGCCATGTCGTCGATGCCGCCGTCGACGAAGACGGCGTCGACGCCGAGGTCGTCGAGGTGGTCGACGAGCTCCTCGAGCTGGCGCTCCTCCTGTGCGAGGAACTCCTCGAGTTGGTCGGGGTCGGTGACGTTGACTTCGGCGTCGATCTCGGTCTCCTGGACCTCGATGCCGGAGCCGACGAGGGCCACGTCGGCGTCCTCGACGGTCTCGGGCATGTTGTCGTCGGGTCGGTCCTTGTCGACGACGACGCCGTCGATGAGCTCGGACTGGTCGATGGAGCCGCCGACCGCCTTCTGCAGGCTGACGTTGTCGGTGTCGACAGTGCCCTCGTAGGCGACGGACTGGACCGCGCGGACCACGAGCTCGGAGAGGTGCTCCTTGGCGGACTCGGCGCCCTTGCCGGTCATCGCCGTCGCGGCGATGCGCTGGAGGTGCTCGGTGTCGCTGGCGTCCACGTCGATGGCGAGGTCCTCGAGGAACTCCGCGGCCTTCTCCGCGGCCTCCCGGTAGCCCTGCGCGAGCGTGGTCGGGTGGATGTCCTGGTCGAGGAGGTCCTCGGCTTCCGCGAGGAGTTCGCCGGCGACGATGACGGCGGAGGTGGTGCCGTCACCGACCTCGTTCTCCTGGGTCTCCGAGACCTCGACGATCATGTTGGCCGCCGGGTGCTCGATGTCCATCTCCTTGAGGATGGTGACGCCGTCGTTCGTCACGACGACCTCGCCCGTGGAGTCCACGAGCATCTTGTCCATCCCTTTGGGACCGAGTGTCGTCCGCACGGACTCGGCCACCGCCTTCCCGGCGGTGATGTTCATCGACTGCGCGTCCTTCCCGGAGGTGCGCTGGCTGTCCTCCGAGAGAACGATGAGGGGCTGACCGCCCATCTGCTGTTGAGCCATGAGTGAGTGTTGATTGAATGTGATTCTATATAAAAGTAGTGGTTCCGCGAGCCGGTAGCGACTGACGCGGCGGCCTCAGAGCGTGCGAATCGTTGGCACGGAGGCCGTTTAAGTGCCGCTCTCGCCGCCGGGTCGCTCGTGGAACTCCATGCCGCGGTGCTTGAGTTCCTCCGTGCGCTTGCGTTCGAGGAAGGAGTAGACGGCGCCGTGGGGCGCGCCGTCGAGGAGCATCTCGGCGGCGCTGCGAACCACGTCGACCTCCTTGGGGTCGCCGATGATCCCCATGGTGGAGCCGTAGATGACGACCTCGGCGCCGGTGAGGTCCTCCATCAGTTCGCGCGTGCGGCCGTTCTCGCCGATGAGCCGCCCCTTCTTGCGGCGGAGGTCGTTGTCGTTGCGGGCCGCCCGGGAGATGTCGATGGTCTCGAACATCCGCATCTCGTCGTCGAGCAGCGAGAGGGCCGCGTCGGGCGTGAAGCCGCGCCCGATGGCGCGGACGATGTCGGCCGCCTGCATCCCGAGGACGGGGTCGCCGACCTGCTCGACGGCCACCGCCCCGTTCTCGGAGTCGATGTCGAGGCGGACCTCGGCCGCGCTCTCGATGCGGCGCATGGTCTCACCACCGTCGCCGATGAGGACGCCGATCCGGTCCTGCGGAATCTTCACGTGCTTGGGCATACTGTCGCTACGGACCGCCGCGGTTTAAGGGTTGTTCGGTGGACTCACTCGTCGTCCCGGGCGCTGACGACGTGTTCGTACAGGTCGTCGGCCGTCGCGTCGACCCCCTGCCGGGCGAAGAAGGCGGCGACGTTCTCGCAGTCCCGGCGCAGGAAGTCGTCCGAATTGGGGTGGTGGATCGTCACCGCCTGCCCCACGTCGATGACCACGAGTTCGCCGTCGTAGACGACGACGTTGTACTCCGAGAGGTCGCCGTGGACGAGGCCGGCGGCGTACAGGCGCCACATGTACTCCCGGACGACCTCGTAGGCGGTCTGGGGGTTCTCGACCTCCACGTCGTGGAGCGTCGGAGCGGGGTCGCCCTCCTCGCCGATGAGTTCCATCACGAGGGCGTTGCGCTGGACGCCGAGCGGGTCGGGCACCCGGACCCCGGCCTCGCGGGCGCGTTCGAGGTTCGAGAACTCCTTCTGGGTCCACGCGACGACGACGGCCTTCTTGTCGTCGCGGACGCCCTCGAACCGGGGGTCGCCTTCGAGGTAGTCGGCCATCTGCTTGAAGTCGGAGGTGCTGACCCGGTAGATCTTCACCGCGACGTCCTCGTCGTCGGGGGCGAGCCCCTCGAAGACGATGGCCTCCTTCCCGGAGGAGATGGGGCCGCCCATCGCGGTCAGGTGGCCGTCCTGCACGAGTTTGTAGATGGCGGCGTAGGTGGCGTCGTCGAAGACCGCGCCGGTGGCCTTGAACTGGTCGGCGTCTTTCAGGCGCTCGAGGAAGTGCGTGAAGTCGCGGTCCTGCTGGCGCGCGATGCGGTCGGCCTCGTCGTCGGTGACGTCGAGGTCCGCCCACTCGTCGCCCGCGGCTCCCTCGCGCTCCTCTGTCAGTCCGTAGTCCTCCGGCATTCACTACGCGTAGGCGCCGGACACTCAAAAACCTCCCCGCCTCAGACGTAGCCGTCCTCGCGGAGCTGGTCCGCCTCGGACTTCTCGTAGCGCCACGTGATGTCGGCCTTCTCCTCTTGCCAGTCCCACGGCTCCACGAGCACGACGTCGTCCTCGCGGATCCAGATGCGCTTCTGCATGCGCCCGGGGATGCGCGCTGTCCGCTCCTCCCCGTCCTCGCAGCGAACACGAACGCGGTTGGCCCCCAGCATCTCCTGCACGACGGCGAACAGCTCGTCGTCGTCGGGCATGCGGAGGTCCGACTGCCCCTCGTTCTCGCTCATGCGCGGGGGTTGGTGAGGGAGCGATTTAAAACCGCCGCCATGGGGCAGCCCGGATCGACGGGCTGACGTACCGGGGCGGACAGCGACCGGTATGCTCGACAAACTCGGCCTCGTCGGCGTCGCCGGCGTCCTGGTCGTGCTCGCCGGTCTCGGACTGCTCGCCGTCGTCGACCCGCTCGTCGCCGCCGGCGTCGCACTCGTCGTCGCGGGACTGGGACTGGTCGCCGCGGGTCTCGTGAAGCGGATGCTCGGCGCGTTCGGGATGGGAATCTAGGGGAGTCCGGCGCTCACTCAGTTCGCGCCTCGCAGTCCGCGGCTCGCCTCCCTCGCCGCTCCCCGTCCCGTGGCGCTCGCCTAGCTCGCGCCTCGCAGTCCGCGGCTCGCTCCTCTCGCCGCTCCCGTTCCCGTGACGCTCACTCAGTTCGCGTCACGTAGTTCTTCGAGGCGCTCCCGCCCCGGCGCGATGAGCGCGTCGAGTTCTGCGGCCAGCGCCGACTTCGCGTCGGCGGGGTGCAGTTCACCCGACTCCAGCGCGTCCGCCAGTTCCGCGTAGGAACCGAAGGACACGTCGCCGCCGTACTCGTCGGGTCGCTCGACCGTGACCGCGTCCACGCGCGGGAAGACGTGATACTCGAACAGTTCGAGGACGGGGTTCTCGCGCTCGTTGCCGTCCTCGTCGGGGTCGGGGTCCCGCGTCGGCGGACAGAACGCGGCGTTGACCTTCTCTTCGAGAGCCTCGGTGGAGTCGGCCATCGTGATGTCGACGCCCTCGCTGGAGGACATCTTGCCGACGCCGGTTTCGAGGTCGGCGATGATCGGCGTGTGGAGGCTGGTGGGCGCCTCGTAGCCGATTTCGGGAAGCACATCGCGGGCCAGCATGTGGACCTTCCGCTGGTCGAGGCCGCCGACAGCGAGGTCGACGTCGAGGTAGACGATGTCGAGAGCCTGCATCAGCGGGTACATCACGTGCGCGACGGAGGCGGTGTCGCCGCTCTTGATCTCGGCCATCGCCCGCTGGGCGCGGTTGAGGGTCGTCTCGACGGCGAGGGCGTCCACGTCGAGGACGTACTCCTCGTCGAGTTGGAACTCCGAGCCGTACACGAACTCGGTCTGGGCCTCGTCGAGGCCGTAGGCGAGGAACTGGGCCTGCATCCGCTCGGCGGTCTCCCGGATCTCCTCGAAGGTGCCCTTGCCGTTGAGGTAGGCGTGCACGTCCGCCAGCAGGACGACGACCTCCACGCCCGCGTCCTGCAGGTCGATGAGCTTGTTCGCCGTCAGGAGGTGGCCGAGGTGGAGTTCGCCGCTCGGCTCGTAGCCCACGTAGGCGCGCGTGCCCTCGGGGTCCTCGGCGAGCGTCGCCACCTCCTCCTCGGTGACGACCTCGGTGGCGTTGCGGGTGATGCGCTCGAAGGCGTCCATAGGCCCCCGTGTGAGGGCCGGCGATTTACGTCTTTTTAGTCCGCGAGCTATTCGAGGGACTTCGCGCGGTTCTGGACCTCGCTCCCACAGTCCGGGCACTCTCCGGGGTGAGTCCGGGCCTCGACGATCGCACCGCAGCCGAGACACTCGTACGCCGAACTGATCTCCGATGTGTCGCCCTCGACGTCCTGATCGTGGGGCATGTCTATCCGGTGGTGCCGGAGCGAGAAAAGTATTAGGTGTAAAAAGAGTATTATTTTCCTTTAACTACCTTATATTCGAGATGTGGACGTTCGTTGCCCACTACCGCCCTCCGCGGCTCGCAGAGCGACGGCTCTCGGGGGACTCTCGCCGGTCGCGGGCCGATCCCCTCACTCGCCGTTTCCGGCGCGCTCGGAGCCGCCCGCGCGGTGTTCGCTCACGATCCGGTCGACCATCGCCGCGGTCTGGTCGAGGCGGCGGTCCTCGGCCCGGTCGCGCCACGCCTCGACCTCGGCCGCCACGTCGCCCTCGCGGGCCACGGCGAGGTCGTCCACCTCGCGGATGGTGACCTCGTCGGCGTCCCCGACCGGGACCTCGGCCTCGAAGAGCACCTCGTCGGCGGCGTCGGAGAGGCCGCCCTCGCCCAGCAGGACGATCCGCGGGTCCGTCGCCGCGAGGCGCTCGGCCGTCGAGCGCCCGGCGCCGCTCGCGTCCCGCAGATACACCACGTCCTCCGGGGCCAGCCCGTAGGACTCGTCGGCCGCCTCGATGGCGGCGGTCGTGAACTGCGCGACCGGCTTCACCGGCACGAGGTCCGCGGCCTTCCCGTCCACGTCGGCGAAGTTCGAGTGATCGAGACGCCACAGCGCCTTCAGGCGGTCGAGTTTGTCCTCCAGTTCGTCGACGCGCTCGCGGGCCTGATCGCGCTGGCGCTCCAGCGTCTCGGTCTTCCGCTGGAGGCGGGTGACCTCGCGGGTCTCTCTGGCCTCGCGGCGCTCCTCGCGGCGGGCCGCCGACAGTTCGTCCTCGTACTCCTCGATCTCGGCCGTCTTGGCGTCGAGGTCGTCCTCAAGCGACTCGACGTGGGATTCCAGACGCTCGACCTGCCGTTCGAGGTCGCGGATGCGGCGCTCCTCCTCGGTGAGTTCGCGGGGCGTGTGGTCCACCCCGTCGTCGCCGTCCTCGCCGTCGTCCCGGAGGTCCCGCAGGACCGCCTCGACGGACTCCTCGCCGGCGACCACGCGGGCGGTCACCTCGCCGCGGTCCTCGCCGGGCGGCACCTTCTCCGCGATGCGCCGGAACTGGTCGGCGTGGTCGTCGTGGGCGAACAGGGCCGCCGCGAGGGCGTCCCGCTGGTGGTCGTCGTCCACTGCGGCCTCGCGGGTCCGGTGTTTCTTCTCGTCGACGGGCAGGTCCGTCGCCGGCGTCCACGCCGCGGCGTCGAAGGAGCGCCGGATCTTCTCGACGGTTTCGGGCATCGGGGTCACGTCCGCGGCGACGACGATGGGCCGGCCCCCCTCGATGATCCACTCGGTCACGTCCGCGCCGTCGGCGGTTCGGGAGCTCCACACGTCCAGCACCTCGCCGTCGAGGGAGACGAGCGCCACCGCGGTCGTCGTCCCCGGGTCGACGCCGACGACGACGTGGTCCCGGCGCTTGACGAGGGGGTCGAACTCGACGCCGTCGCGGCGCTCGCGCTCGATCTCGACGCGCACGTCGCCCGACCGCCGCTCGGAGAGGGGGATGTCCGCCGGGGCCCCCTCGACCTCGAAGACGGCGTTGGCGAAGCCGCCGTACTTCTCCGTGGCGTCGCGCTCGTAGTCGAGGCCCGCGGCGTCGAGTTCGTCGGCCACGTCCCGGGCGGCGGCCTTGACGTTGCCGTGGATGCGGCGGGTGAGGCGGTCCTCGGACCAGCCGCCGCCGCCCGTGGAGCGCCCGCGGGCCACCTTCACGCGGGTCGTGTCCGTGAAGGCCGAGACCTCGTAGCCGACGTTGGCGGCCGCGAGCCGGGCCGCGGCCTCGGCCTCCGCCATCGGGTCCTTGCCGTAGGGGACCCCGTGGCGCGAGGCGACGCGTGAGAGGGGTTCGGGCTGCTCGTCGCCGGTCACCTGCACGAGCCGGGTCTCGTCGGGGAGGCGCCGGAGGAGGTGGACGAGTTCGTCCTTGTCCGCCGCGAGTTCGTACATGTTGTCCGTCGCGAGGAGGTCTGGCTCCTCGTCGGCGACGCGGCGGAGCAGTTTCCGGCGCGAGACGACGTCCCGCGAGACGCCGTCCTCGTCCACGACGACGAGGGCGTACGAGGGCGCGTCGCCCCGCACGTCTCCGCTCTGAACGTCGACGCCGAACACCGCGGCGTCGAGCGCTCTCGTGCGACCGTTCACGCGACGGCGTAGGGGACTGGCGAATATAAACCCACGGCGCTACCGGGGGAAGGGCACGTCCACCTCGTCGCCGTCCCCGGGGAGCAGGACCTCGCCGTCGAAGGCCGCGACGCTCTCGGCCTCCCGGCGGAGGCGGCTCGCGTCGCCCGCGTAGCGCGAGGAGAGGTGGGTGAGTGCGAGGCGAACCGCCCCCGCGTCGGCCGCGACCTCGGCGGCCTCGCGGGCGGTGGCGTGGCCCGTGTCGCGGGCGCGGTCGAGATGGTCGTCCGCGAACGTGGCGTCGTGGATCAGCAGGTCGGCGCCCTCGGCGGCCGCGACGACGCTGTCCGCGGGTCGGGTGTCGCCAGTGTAGACGAGGCGGCGGCCGGGCCGGGGCGGTCCGACGACCTCCTCGGGGGTGACGACGCTGCCGTCGTCGAGTTCGACCGCCTCGCCGTCGTGGAGTTTCGAGAACTTCGGGCCGACCGGGACGCCCAGGTCCTCCGCCCGATCCCGGTCGAAGCGGCCCTTCCGCTCGTCCTCGACCAGCGCGTAGCCGACCGCGGTCGTCCGGTGGGCGGTGGCCACGGCGCGCACCTCGTAGCCCTCGCCGTCGCGGGCGACCGCGCCGGGCGACACCTCGTTCACCGTGACCCGGAAGTCCGGGTCGGTGTCGGCGGCGTGGAGCAGGTCGTGCACCTCGCGCTTGGTGCCCTGCGGGACGTGGACCGTCAGCGGTTCGGTCCGGTCGTTGAAGCCCCACGTCTGGAGGAGGCCCGGCAGGCCGAGGACGTGGTCGCCGTGGAGGTGCGTGAGGAACACGTCCGAGACGGCAAAGCCCGTGCCGAAGCGCATCATCTGTCGCTGGGTGCCCTCGCCCGCGTCGAAGAGGAACTGGTCCCCCTCGCGGTTGACGGCGACGGCGCTCGTGTTCCGCTCGGTCGTCGGGACGGCGCCGCCGGTCCCGAGGAACGTCACGCGGAGAGTCATGCCCGACCGTCCGGCCGGCGCATATAAAACGGGTTCGACAGGCCGACCGACCGATTCAAACCCGTGGCTCGGCTACGCAGGGGCGATGGACGAACCGCTGTGGACCGACCGCTTCGCCCCCGACCTCGCGGCCCTCCCGCAGGACGACGCCCGCGACTACCTCGGGAACGCGGTCGGCGAGCCGCTGAACCTCCTCGTCCACGGGCCACAGGGGGTCGGCAAGACGGCCGCGGTGCGGGCGCTCGCCCGCGAGAGCCACGCCGATCCGGACAACGACCTCGTGGAGATCAACGTGGCGGACGTGTTCAACCGCCGGAAGACCGACATCAAGAACGACCCCCGCTTCGCCTCGTTCCTGACCGGGCACAGCGACCTCTCGAAGCGGGAGATGCTCAAACTGGTCTTCCGGGAGATGGCGGGGTACGCCCCGGCGTCGGGGTCGTACAAGACCCTCGTCCTCGACAACGCCGAGGCGATCCGGGAGGACTTCCAGCAGGCCCTGCGCCGCCTCATGGAGCGCCACCACGAGGCCACGCAGTTCGTGATCGTCACCCGCCAGCCGACGAAGCTCATCCCGCCGATCCGCTCGCGCTGTTTCCCGGTGCCGATCCGGGCGCCAAGCGAGTCGGAGACGGCCGCGGTCCTCGAAGACGTGGCAGACCGCGCCGACGCCGACTACGCCGAGGAGGGCCTGCGCTACGTCGCCAGCTGGGCCGACGGCGACCTCCGGAAGGCGATCCTCGGCGCGCAGACGACCCACGCCGAGGCCGGCGAAATCACGATGGACGCGGCCTACGAGGCGCTCAGCGACGTGGGGCCGCGCTCGGACGTGACGGCGATGCTCGACGCCGCCGAATCCGGCGAGTTCACCGACGCGCGCTCGACGCTCGACGACCTCCTGAACGACGACGGGTACAGCGGCGCGGAAGTCCTCGACGCCGTCCTCGACGCGGGCCGCTCCCGCTACGACGGCGACCGGCTGGCGCGCCTCCACCGCCGCGCGGGCGAGGCGGATCTGGACATGGCCGAGGGGACCAGCGACCGCCTCCACCTCGCGCACCTGCTCGCGGACCTCGCCGACTAGTCGCCGAGGGCGCGCGGCGTCCCGTCGGGTTCGAGTACCGCGACGTGTCGCACCAGCGAGCGGTGCACACGGCGCTCGAACGTGGCGTCGACCGACCAGCCGGCGTCCCGGGCGGCGTCTGTCCACGAGCGGTCGCCGACGACGACGGCGCGGGGCGCGACGCGGCGGGCCTCCCGGAGCGCGCCGCTCACGAGGTCCGCGAGGTCGTGGCGCTCGATCTTCGACTGGCGGCCGTAGGGCGCGTCGAAGACGACCGCGTCGACGGCCTCGTCGCGGAGGGGGAGCCGGGTCGCGTCGCCACGCAGGAGCGTGGCACCGCCGTACTCGGCGAGGTTCTCGCGCGCGCCGCGGACCATCTTCCGCTGGGCGTCGACGCCCACGGGGTCGGCGCCGACCAGCGCCGCCTCGATCAGGAGTCCGCCGGTCCCACACATCGGATCGAGCACCGTCGCGCCGGGGCGCGCGCCGGCGACGTTGACCAGCGCCCGGGCGAGCAGCGGGTCCATGCTGCCCGGCTGGAAGAACGGGCGGTCCGTCGGCGCACGGTCGCCGTAGCCCCGGTCGCTCTCGGCGACGAGCCAGCCGAGGTGGCACGTCTCGCCGGCGAAGACGGCCCGGAGTTCGTGGTCCGGGTCGTCGAGGTCCACGTCGAAGCCCCGGGCGACGAGGACGGCGCCGAGGGTCCGCTCAGCCCGCTGGGTATCGACGCCGGCCGTGCCGCGCACGTCACGGGCGCGGACCGCGACCGAGCCGGAGCGGTCGATGCCCGCGGCGTCCAGCGCGGTCTCGGCCGCGGCGACCGTGGCGTCGCTCGTGGCGACGAGCGCCGACGCGCGGCGGGTGAGCGCGAGCGTCCGCACCCGGTCCGCGTCGAGCGACCGGGCGACCGCGACGCCGGGCGCGACGACCTCGACGTTCCCCGCGGCGGCCCGTGATTCCGCGGCCGCGAAGGCGTCGTCGTCCCCGGCGAGTTCGAGGCAGTACACGCCTCCGTTTGGCGGCCCGGCGCACCTCAGCGTGTCGATCCCACATAAGCGAGGCGTGTGAGGACCGCCAACCTTTATAAACCTTAAATACGAGGTTTAAGGCGTACATGACAGACCCCAAGGAAACCATCAATATTGAAAACGTGGTCGCCTCGACGGGCATCGGACAGGAACTCGACCTGCAGAGCGTCGCGATGGACCTCGAAGGGGCCGACTACGACCCCGAGCAGTTCCCCGGCCTGGTCTACCGCACGCAGGAGCCCAAGTCGGCGGCGCTGATCTTCCGGTCCGGGAAGATCGTCTGCACGGGCGCGAAGTCCACCGAGGACGTCCACGAGAGCCTGCGGATCGTCTTCGACAAGCTCCGCGACCTGAAGATCGAGGTCGAGGAGGACCCCGAGATCGTCGTCCAGAACATCGTCACGTCGGCCGACCTGGGCCGCCAGCTCAACCTCAACGCCATCGCCATCGGCCTCGGCCTGGAGAACATCGAGTACGAACCCGAGCAGTTCCCCGGCCTCGTCTACCGCCTCGACGAGCCCGAAGTCGTCGCGCTGCTCTTTGGCTCCGGGAAGCTCGTCATCACGGGCGGCAAGGAGCCCGAAGACGCCGAGAAGGCCGTGGACAAGATCGTCTCGCGGCTCGAAGACCTCGGCCTCCTCGAGTAGAAAGCGACTTGCGGCCCGCGCCCACAGGCCGGGTATGGTCCCGGTGGCGCAAAGCGTCGCCCCCTCGCAGGGCGGCCCGTTCGCGATCCTCGGCACCCTGCTGCTCGCGTGGGCCTTCTTCACCTTCACCGCACAGATAGCGACCACGTACCTCCTCGGGGACGTGCCGTGGCGTCGCGCGGCGGTCGTCGGCGTCGTCCCGGCGGTCGTCTCGATGGCGCTGATCCGGTATCCGCCAGGCGTCATTCTCGCCGTCGCGCTCGGCGCCGACTTCGCAGCGATGCAGGCGGTCTACCGCCTCCGCTACCGGACGGCGGGACTCGTGACGCTCGGCCACGGCGTCGCCTCCGTCGCGCTGGCGGTGCCGCTGGCGAACCTCGTCGAGTTGCTGACGACCGCGCCGGGCTAAGACAGCAGCGACCGGACCTGCGCCGCGAGCACGAACAGGCCGGTGAGGAGAATCACCGCCGCCGCCGTGCGTCTGGTGGGCCACAGCAGGAGGGCCGCGACGTCCGGCGAGCAGGAGGGCGAACACGGCGACGGGCGGGCGGCGGTTGCCGCCGGCCGAGCGGTCCATACCCGCGATTTCACTCGCTGGCCAACCGTCGGTGCGCCGCCCGGTAGCAACCCTTAGGGTGCCCGCGCGCCCACCGCGTCGCATGACGACCCTCGAAGTCGCCGGCGGGCGCGTCCTCCACCCCGACGGCACGGTCGAGCGCGGGAGCGTGCTCGTGGACCAGGCGGCGGGCGAGATTCTGGCGGTCGGCGACACGCCCGACGGCGACGAGCGCCTCGACGCGAGCGGCGGCCTCGTGATCCCCGGCCTCGTCAACGGCCACACGCACGTCGCGATGACCCTCCTCCGTGGCTACGCCGACGACAAGCCCTTAGACGCGTGGCTCCGGGAAGACATCTGGCCCGTCGAGGCCGAACTCGAACCCGAAGACGTGGCCGCCGGGGCGGCGCTCGGGGTGCTGGAGATGATCGAATCCGGCACGACCGCGTTCTCGGACATGTACTTCCACGTCTCCGAGATCGCCAACGTGGTGGCGGAGGCGGGCGTGCGCGCGGTCCTCGGGCATACCGCCGTGACCGTCGGCAAAGACGACGAGGGGGCCGCCGCCGACGTGGCGCAGAGCGTCGCGGTCGCGGAAGACCTCGACGGCGCCGCCGACGGCCGCATCTCGACGACGGTCCAGCCACACAGTCTCACCACCGTCGACGAGGACCACCTCCGCGAACTGGCGCGCGGCGCGCGGGACGCGGACCTGCCGCTGCACTACCACGCCAACGAGACGACCGACGAGGTCGACCCCATCGTCGAGTCGCGCGGCGAGCGCCCCCTCGAATTCGCCGCCGACGCGGGCCTGCTCGGGGCGGACGACTTTCTCGCGCACGGCGTCCACCTCGACGAAGCCGAGATCGACCTGCTCGCCGACCGGGGGACGGCCGTCGTCCACTGCCCGGCGTCGAACATGAAACTCGCGAGCGGGATGGCGCCGGTCCAGCGCCTGCGGGACCGCGGCGTCACCGTCGGACTCGGGACCGACGGCGCGGCCTCGAACAACGACCTCGACCTCTTCGACGAGATGCGCGACGCGGCGATGCTCGGCAAACTCGCCGCCGACGACGCCGCGGCCGTCCCCGCCGAGGCCGCCGTCGAGATGGCGACCCAGGGAAGCGCGGACGCGCTCGGCCTCGACGCGGGTCGGATCGAACCCGGCGCCGCCGCGGACCTCGCGGTCGTCGACTTCGAGGCGACGCATCTCACCCCCGTCCACGACTACGTGTCCCACCTCGCGTACGCGGCGCGGGGGAGCGACGTGCGCCACACGGTCTGCGACGGCCAGATTCTCATGCGCGACCGCGAGGTCCTGACCCTCGACGCCGCGGCGGTGCGGGCCGAGGCGGCCGAGCGGGCGAGCGACCTGATCGAGCGGGCGGAGTAGCACATAAGCGTTTCGTCGGTTCGGGCGGCGATTCGGAGGTGGTCGCCGCCATCTGTCGATTAAATCCGGCTTAATCGACCCAAATCGGGGGTAACGGCTGTCTGGTTATTAGGGGATACCGCCCCTCGGAGAGGATGCACGATGATACGAAAAGCACTCGCGGTGTTCGTCGCGACGGCGTTGATCGCCGGGGCGATGGCCCCCGGCGCGCTCGCCGCCGGCGACGGCGACCTGTCCGTGAGCGTCGACCAGCACGCCGACGACAGCGCGACAGTCGCGGTGACGGCGAACGGCTCCGCCGCCGCGAACGCGTCGGTGACCGTCGAGGCGGTCGAGAACGGGACCTACGACGGCGCGGGGAACTACACGGCCGACGAGAACGGCACCGTCGGCCTTCCGGCGCCCAACGAGACGGTGGCCGTGAACGTGACCGCGGCGTACGAGAACGCCACGGCCAACGCGACCGTCGAACTGACGGCCGGGAGTGAGACCGACGGACTGGCCGTCGGCGTCACCCAGGACGACGACGGGAGCGCGACGGTCTCGGTGACCGAGAACGGCAGCGCGGCGGCGAACGCCTCCGTCGCGGTGGCGACGGCCGACGAGAATGCCACGTACGAGGGCACGGGGAACTACACGGCCGACGAGAACGGCACGGTCGGCCTCCCGGCGCCCAACGAGACGGTGACCGTGAACGTGACGGCGGCCTCCGAGAACGCCACGGCTACCACGACGGTCGAACTGGCGGCCGAGAACGGCACCGAGGACCCCGCCGAGATGACCTTCGGCGAGCGCGTCTCGGCGCTGGTCCACGGCCTCCAGAACGACTCGAACACCTCCGGTCCGTTCGGCCTGCTGGTCGCGCAGTTCGCGGCCACGCAGAACCCCGGCAACGGGCAGGGGCCGCCGGTGATGGTCGGTCCGGGTAACGACACGGACGACACGCGCGGTCCGCCCGAGTTCGTCGACGGCGACAACGAGACCGAGGACGACGAACGCGGACCCCCCGAGCGCGTCCAGGAGAACGACGACAACGAAACTGAGGACGACGAGCGCGGCCCGCCGGAACGCGTCGAGAACGACGACACCGAGACCGAGGAGAACGAGCGCGGCCCGCCCGAGCGAGATGACGACGGGGACCGGGAACGCGGTCCGCCCGAGCGCGGTGACGACGGCGACGACCGCGAGCGCGGTCCGCCCGAGCACGCCCGGAACTGAGAGACAGGCACGCCTGCGACACACGACGCGTCGCGGCCCGGGCGGGCACACCCGGGGGACGCGTCACGATCCGCCCCGGAGCCACGACCGCTCCGGTAGGGTTTTGCGTGCCGTGGCCCACCGGTCACACATGACCGCGGCGACGGCGCGCGACGCGCTTTCTGACGACGACGACCTCGTGGCCGAGGGCGAGAAGAAGATCGCGTGGGCTCGCGAGCACATGTCCATTCTCCCGGAGATGGCCGAGACCTTCGCCGAGGAGCAGCCCCTCGACGGCGAAGTGATCGGGATGGCGATGCACGTCGAGGCGAAGACGGCCGTCCTCGTCGAGACGCTGGCCGCCGGCGGCGCCGAGGTGGCCGTCACCGGCTGTAACCCGCTCTCGACCCACGACGACGTGAGCGCGGCCCTCGACGCCCAGGAGAACATCACCTCCTACGCCCGCCACGGCGTCGACGACGACGCCTACTACGAGGCCATCGAGGCCGTCATCGACCACGGGCCGACGATCACGGTCGACGACGGCGGCGACATGGTGTTCCGCATCCACCAGGAGCACCCCGACCTCCTCGACTCGATCAAGGGTGGCTGCGAGGAGACGACCACCGGCGTCCACCGCCTGCGGGCGATGGACCGCGACGGCGCCCTCGACTACCCGATGTTCGCCGTGAACGACACGCCGATGAAGCGCCTCTTCGACAACGTCCACGGCACCGGGGAGTCCTCGCTCGCCAACATCGCGATGACGACGAACCTCTCGTGGGCCGGCAAGACGGTCGTCGTCGCCGGCTACGGCTACTGCGGCCGCGGCGTCGCGAAGAAGGCCGCCGGCCAGAACGCCGACGTGATCGTGACCGAGGTCGACCCCCGCCGCGCGCTCGAAGCGCACATGGAGGGCTACGAGGTCATGCCGATGGCCGAGGCCGCCAGCGAGGGCGACGTGTTCCTCACGACGACGGGCAACCGGGACGTCATCACCCGCGAGCACTTCGAGGACATGGCCGACGGCACCGTCCTCGCCAACGCGGGCCACTTCGACGTGGAGATCAACCTCGAGCAACTCGAGGAGATGGCCGAGTCGGTCACCGAGGTCCGGGACGGCATCGAGGAGTACGAACTCCCCGACGGCCGCCGGCTCAACGTCCTCGCGGAGGGGCGCCTCGTCAACCTCGCCAGCCCCGTCGCGATGGGGCACCCCGTCGAAGTCATGGACCAGTCCTTCGGCGTGCAGGCGGCCTGCGTGCGCGAACTCGCCGAGCGCCCCGGCGACTACGCGGCGGGCGTCCACGAGGTGCCCGACGACCTCGACCGCGAGGTCGCGGAGATTAAACTCGACGCGGAAGGCGTCGCCATCGACGGCCTCTCCGGCGAGCAGCGCGAGTACATGGACTCCTGGGACCACGGCACGTAGATGTCCAGCAACCGGAAGGGCGACCGGCGGGAGCGCGAACTCGTCAACGAACTCGACGAGGCCGGGTTCGCGGTGATGCGCGCGCCGGCCTCCGGGTCCGCGACGGAGCGTGACCTCCCGGACGTGCTCGCGGGCGACGGCGAGGTGTTCTACGCCATCGAGGCGAAGTCCTCGTCGGGCGACCCCATCTACCTCACCGGCGAGGAGGTGGAGGCGCTGGTCTACTTCGCGCGGAACTTCGGCGCGAAGGCCCGCATCGCGGTGCGCTTCGACCGGGAGGACTGGTACTTCTTCCACCCCGGCGACCTGTACACGACCGACGGCGGCAACTACCGCGTCAAAAAGGAGACGGCGCTCGCGGAGGGCGAGGACTTCGCCGAACTCGTCGGCGACTCCGAGCGCGTCACCCTCGACGACGTGGAGTGACGCGCCGGGGTCCGACACGCTTTTGCGGCACGGTCGGGAATCGGGTGGCATGGAGTCCGACGCGCTGGCCGAGACGGCCGTGGGAATCGGCGGCACCCTCCTCTTCGTCGCCGCCGCGTTCGTCATCGGCGCGCAGTACACCGAGGCGCCGACCGACGGCGGAGCCGGACAGTTGCTCACCGAGACGGGCGCCTACGGCATGGTCGCGGCCATCGGCGTGTTCATCCTGCTGATGTCCGTGCTGGGCCTCTGGCTGGCGCGCCGGTAGCGAGTTTTTGGTTCAGGCCTCGCTCTCGCGCTCTCGCCAGTCCTCGATCTCCTCCTCGTCGGCGTCGTCGAGTTTGACCTCGTAGTAGGAGAGGGGATGCGAGATCGCGTCACAGAGGTCGTCCTTGTTGACGCAGTCGCCGTAGGACTGCATCGTCGCGCAGGACGGCGGCGTGTAGTCCGTCGGACCGGAGTCCCCGCGGATGTGGTCCGTCTGGTAGCGGGTCATCTCCTCGCCGAAGCCCGGGTTGATGCTGTACAGTTCGACGATCTCGTCGGTCGTGAGCCCGATGCTCGTCAGAAACGAGGTGATGGCGAAGCGGGAGTGGTGTTCGAGGTGTTCGCCCTGCTGGATCTGATCGAGGAGCGCCTGCATGCAGGGCGGGAACAGTTCGGGGACGACGGTGTCGATCTCCCGGGTCAAGTCGAGTTCGTCGAGGACCGCCTCGATCTCGGCCACCTCGTCGCCCAGCGGGTCCGCGATGGCCTCGGGGACCGACAGCGGGAGGCCCGCCTCGACGCGGCCCTGGACCGCCTGCTGGAGCAGGCGGAACAGCTCCGTGCGGGCGACCGGAACCCGCCCGGCCGAGAGGTCGCGGTTGACGAGGCGCCACTCGTCGCCGCGCAGGGCCGCCGCGTGCTGGAGGTAGGTGACCACGTCGACCGCGAAGCCGTCGGGGGTCTCGCGCACGTCGGCGGCCATCTCGAACTCGGCGAGGAGGTCGTCGAGAGACAAACTCGACGACTCGACGCTCTGGAGTTCGGGTGCGTCGGCCGCCAGGTCGTCGGTGAAGCGGTCGTGCGCGGCCGCGGCCTCGGCGGTCGCGTAGCGGCGCGTGAGCGCCGGCTGATCGACGAGCGAGACGAGCACGCGGGCGATGGGGTAGGAGACGAGTTCGGTGCGGGCGTCGCGGTGCGCCGCGCCGACGGTGCCGTCCTCGACGGCGCCGACCACGCGGTCGCGGGCGCGGTCGACCGCCGGGTCGTCGGACTCCACCACGGCCGCCAGATCCACGTCCGCCGCCGCGACGGCGTCGCGGGCGCTCGACAGGAACGGATAGCGGGCGTGGAGCGGTCGCATGGGCCCGGTTTGGCGGTCGCGGCCGATAAATCGCCCGGTCAGCCATCGAAGACGGCATGCCGGACCGCCGCGAGCCCGGGGAGGGCAGACGGCGGGGGGTCAAATCGGTCGTGCGCGCTCAGTCGCTCTGGATCCGCGGCGCGAGCATGTAGGTGACCCGGCCGTGGCCCTCCGCGAACTCGAAGTGCATCTTGACCGGGAACTCCTCGCCGAGTTCGACGGTCACCTCGGCGTCCTTCGGGATCGCCTTGTTCATGTCCTTCAGGTAGTCGAGGGAGAACAGCGAGTGCGCGTCGCCGGCAGAGAGGGAGATGAGGTCGTCGCGGCCCAGCGTGAGGTGGACGTCGTCCGTGTCGCCCTCGGCCTCGACGTAGAACTCCTCCGCGTCCGCGTCGACGCCGAGCGCGATGTGATCGGAGACCATGTCCGCGGCCGTCACCGAGCGGTCGATGTCCGCGCCCTCGATGACGAACTCCGCGGGGAGGTCGAGGTCCGGCAGGTCGGCCTCGTCGCGGATCGAGTCGGGATCGATGAGCGCGAGCGTGTACTCCAGCCCGTCGATGCGGATGTGGAGCTTGCGGGTCTCCTCGTCGAGTTCGAGGTCGACGAGCTGGTCGGAGTCGGCCATGCCGGCGATGTCCTCCAGCCGCGAGAGGTTCACGCCGATGAGGCCGCCGTCGGACTCGTAGGACTCGAACGCGTCCGCGGAGAGTTCGAGGTCCACCATGCCGACGTTGGCGGGGTCGACCGCCCGGATCGCCAGCCCCTCCTCGTCGAGGTTGATCTTGCACTCGTCAACGAGGACGCTGACGGAGTCGAGGGCGTCCTGGAGCGTGTCCGCGCTCACGATCGCCTTGAACATCTTGTCACGACCTACTGCCCCACCGTATAAAAACGTCGGTGAAACGTGCCGCGCGCGTGCGCGGGCGGCGCCGGTGCGAAAGCCGTTTTCGCGTGGCCCCCCTATTCGGGTGCAATGAGTGGCAAGGACGACTTCTACAACCGGGCCAAACAAGAAGGCTACCGCGCCCGGTCGGCGTACAAGCTCCAGCAGCTCGACGAGACGGCGGATCTGCTCTCCGACGGTGCGACGGTCGTGGACCTCGGCGCGGCGCCCGGCGGGTGGCTGCAGGTCGCCGCCGAGCGGGTCGGCGAGCACGGCCGCGTGGTCGGCGTGGACCGCCAGCGCATCGAGGCCATCGACGGCGTGGAGACGATCCGCGGCGACATCACGGAGGACGTGACCCGCGAGCGCATCCGGGAGGCCGTCGGCGCGGCCGACACCGTGCTCTCGGACATGGCGCCGAACATGACCGGCGAGTACAACGTCGATCACGCCCGGTCGGTCCACCTCGCGCGGCAGGCCTTCGAGACGGCCGAGGAGCTACTGGAGGCCGGCGGCGACTTCGCCGCGAAGGTGTTCGACGGGCAGGACGTGGCGCCGCTCCGCGAGGAGTTAGAGGAGACCTTCGAGTACGTCCGCGAGGTGCGCCCCGAGGCGTCCCGGGACGCCTCTTCGGAGTTGTACCTCGTCGCGAAGGGGTACCTCACCGCGCCCGTCAGCGTCGGCGACGAACTCACGGTCGCTGTCGAGCGCGAGGGCGAGGAGGGCGACGGCATCGCCTACGTCGAGGGGTTCACGGTGTTCGTCCCGGACGCGGCGCCCGGCGACGAGGTGGCGGTGCGCGTCGACGACGTGAAGCCGCGCTTCGCCTTCGCGGAGCGGCTGGACTAGCGGTCGAACAGCCGCGTCACGCCGTAGACGAAGGGCGTGTCGAGGACCGCGATGGCGAGCTTGAGGACGTACTGGCCGACGATCAGCGAGAGGATCTGATCGAACCCGTACACTGACCCCACGTCGAGCAGCGACGGGGCCGCCCAGAACCCGACGGTGACGAAGATGACCGTGTCGATGGCCTGACTCGCCGCCGTCGAACCGACGTTCCGGAGCCACAGACGCGCCGCGCCGGTCCGCTCCCGGATGGCGTGGAAAGCGAGCACGTCCACGTTCTGACTCACCACGTAGGCGAGCAGGCTCCCGGCCACGATGTTCGCGCTCGACCAGAGCACACGGGAGAACTCCGCCTGCCCGATCTCGGAGAACGGCGCGATGGGCGCCTCGATGGTGGTCCAGACGAGCGCGAGCATCACCAGCGTCATCACGAAGCCGACGTTGACGAGCGTCTGGGCGGCCCGCCGGCCGTACAGTTCGGAGTAGCAGTCCGATGCGAAGAACGTCAGCGCGTACGCCAGCGCCGCGCCCGGCAACACGAGGGAACTCCCCGTGGCCGGAAGCTGGACCGGCACCTCGAACAGCAGGAGCTTCGAGGCGGTGAGCTGTGCGGTGACGAGCGCGGTGACGAAGAGGCCGGCGAGGGCCACCGCGCCCACCGGCAGCGGGGACTCAGCCCGCATCCTCGATGCGGCCGTGGCGGTCGTCGATCTCGTCGAGTTGATCCAGCGTCTTCCGCACCGAGGCCCGGATCGCCTCGCTTCTGTTCACGAACTTCGCATCGGAGCCGACGTGCTCGTCGAGGTCCGCGAGCAGCTCGTCGGGCACCTCCACGCTTATCTTGGCCATACCCGAGTATTCCCCGACGAATACTAAGCGGTGACGATCAGCCGCCGCTCCGCCGCCCGCCGAGGGTCAGGACCCAGAGGACCGCCAGACCGATGAGGTACGCCACCACGACCGGGATGGCGATGACGAACAGGGTGTAGAGGCTGTCCGGGGTGAACAGGGCCGCGAAGGCGAACGTGCCGATCGCGAACTCCCGCCAGCGGCGTCGCATCGACTCGTAGCGGACGATGCCGCCGCGGTGGAACAGCAGCATCGAGATCGGGATGTCCGCGAGGAGGCCGATGCCGGCCGTCGTGAGGATGACGAGCCAGAAGAAGGACTTCACCCGGTAGGTGATGACCATGTCCGCGAGGTGGGCGTCCCACACGAGCCACGAGATGATGGCGGGCGCCACGTAGGCGTAGCCCAGCGCGAGGCCGCCGAACAGGCCCAGCAGGGTGGCGATTCCCCAGAGGCCGACCGTGCGGCGGTTGCCGCCCACGAACTTCCGGTCTTTCAGCGCCGGGAACGCCGCGTACACGATCATCGGGAGGGTGACGATGGCGCCGAACAGCACGCTCACCTTCACCTCGAAGACGAGCGCCTCGACGGGATGGAGCGTGATGATGTCGAGGGGGCTCTCCGCGCGGACGTTCTCCGGGAGGCGAGCGAGGAAGTCCGCCCGGATGGTGCCGATCCCGCCGGAGTAGAGCCAGTAGAAGGACCCGCCCATCGTGAGGAGGAACACCGCGAAGATGCGGAACAGGCTCGATCTGACGCTGTCGAGGACGAAGCGCAGGTCGTAGTAGTAGCCCCCGATGTCGTCTTCGGTGGTCTCCTCCTCGGTGAACGCGTCGGCGACGCCCGCGGCGGTCTGGGAGACGACGCCGCCGCTCTCCTCCTCGGCCGCGGCCTCGCCCTCACCCTCGCCCTCGCTCTCCTCGGTCTTCGCGTCGACCTCGTCGAAGCGGTCGAGGACCGCGCCCGCCTTCTCTCGGTCGCCGGCCTCGATGGCGTCGTTCGCGATGGCGACGGCCTCGTCCTCGGAGAGGTCGGCGAACGCCTCGTCGGGGGCCGCCTGGACGCCCGCGGCGTCGAGGGCGCCGAGGTCGATGCTGCCGGGCCGCCGGGAGCGCTGGGCCTTCGAGGCGACGGCGACCGCGCGGTACACGAGGACGAGGACGGCGACCACGAAGGCGAGCGCGCCGCCGAACGCGGCGACGACGCCCGGATCGGTGCCGCCAAAGCGGTAGGCGGAGCCGATGCCCCGCAGGCCGTCGTCGATCAGGTCGAGGCCGCCGCCGACGGCGAAGGCGTAGCCCGCGAGGGCGCCGAGGACGGCCGCGCCGAGGGCGTGGTTCCAGTGGCGGCGCGCCAGGCCGCGGACGCTCAGGTCCGCGCCGCCGCGCTTCATGGTGACGATGACCTTCGTGATGTAGAGGCTGATGCCGTAGAGGCTCACCAGCGGGAGGCCCCAGAGCAGTTGCGTGAACGGGTCCGGCGGCGAGGCGACGCCGCCGAAGGCGAAGATGATGACGACCGCGTACTTCCAGTTGTCCCGGAACGCCTCGTAGGGGACGACGCCGCTGTACGCGAGCGCCGACATCACGAGCGGCAGTTGGGCCGCGATGCCGAAGGAGATGCCCAGCACGAGGATGAACTGGGTCCAGTAGACGATCGAGTAGTGTGGCGCGAGCCCCGCCCGCTGAGCGTTGGTGGCGAGGAAGTCGAACATGATGGGGAAGAAGAGGTAGTAGGCGTACACCGCGCCGAGGAGAAACAGTCCGACCGCGGCGACGGCGACGCTCGCTACCTTCCAGCGGGCGATGGGCACGTTGTTGATGAGGCCGCGGTCGCCCAGTTCCTCGCGGGCGGAGAACAGCAGGACGGGCAGGGCGACCAGCGCGCCGATTATGAGGCCGATCTTGACCTGCAAGAGGATGACGTCGAAGGGAGTCTGAGTGATGATCCGGACCCCTTCGGAGGTGAGGTCGGCCTCCAGCGTCGGCCAGACGACCATCCGCATCGCGAGGATGCCGCCGAGCAGCCCCACGACGAAGCCGATGAAGACGCGCTGGAGCCGAGACTGCAGGGTCGAGAGGAAGGCGCCGGCGGTCTCCCGACCGCTCTGAATCGCGCGCGCCGCGTCCTCGTCCATCTTCGCGTATGTAGCCGGTTTCGCGGTTATCAATCTTCTCACCGCCGGCCGCCGCGTGGTCAAAAGGCCTATAATCGCGTCTCGGTTATCCGACAGCGAGATGGGCGACGGGGACGAGGCCGGTGCGCCCGACGAGAGCCGGGACAGCGACGACGCTGGATCGCCGGACGGCACCGACTCCCCCGCGCCCAACGACGGGGCGCCCCCCGCCGAAGACGCCGACGAGGGGGCCGCGCCCGCCGAGGACGACGACCCGCGCCTGTTCGAGGAACGGTCGCTCGACGACGCGGCGGCCGACGAGGAACCGCTCGACGGCGAGGGCGAAGGCGACGACGCTGACGGCGACGACGGTTCGGGCCCGCCCGAACACACGGCGGGCGTCGTCACCGGCGAAGACGACCACGACATCGCGGAGGCGCCGTCGCCGGACGACGGCGGCGCCACGGAGGGGCCACGGGAGGATCAAGAACTGCCGCTGACCGCCCACATCGAGGAACTGCTCCGGCGCTCGGTGATCGTGATGGTCGCGGTCGCTGTCGTCAGCGTCGTCACCTTCCCCTTCGGCGAGGAGATCATCAACGTCCTCTGGGACTCCGCGCTCCCGGGCGTCGAGGCGCGCCCGCGGCTGTACAGCCCCCTCGAACTCGTCATCACGCAGGTGAAGGTGGCGAGTCTGGCGGGCATCGTCGTGGCGCTCCCGGTGCTCGTCTACCAGAGCTACCGGTTCATGCGCCCCGGACTGTACCCCCACGAACGGCGCTACTACCTCGCGGCCGTGCCGACGAGTCTGGTCCTCGCCTTCGTCGGCCTCGTCTTCGGCTACTTCGTCGTCCTGCCGACTATCTTCACCTACTTCCACTCCTACTCGAAGGACGTGGCCGAGATCGCCTTCGCCCTCGGGCGGACCTTCGACCTCATCCTCGTCCTGCTCGGGGCGCTCGCGGTGGTGTTCCAGATTCCGCTGTTCATCATGCTCGCGCTGATGATGGGGCTGGTGACCAGACAGTGGCTGGCCCAGCGGCGGCTCATCTTCTGGGGGAGTTTCCTCGGGATCTCGATGATCTTCAGCCCCGACCCGACGGGGATGGCGCCGTTCCTGCTGACGGCCACGATGATCGTCCTCTTCGAGGGGTCGCTCCTGCTCGCGAAGTGGACCGAGCGGGGCCGCGAGCGACTCGCGGGCGTCTAGAGGCGACCCCACGAGACGACGTGGCCGGGGTCGATCCGGAGGAGCGGCCGCGATTCGAGCGCGTGGTCGGCGTACTGGTCGTACTTCTCGCGGAGCGCCGCGACCGCCGCGTCGTGGCCAGACTCGTCAGCACCGACGACGACGGCGGTGCCCCGCACCTGCACCCAACCCAGTTCGGCCCAGTCCTCGGCGTAGCGGTCGACGACGAGCGCCACCCGCGGGTTCTCGCGCACGTCGCGGACGCGGCGGAGCGCGTCGGGCGCGGCGTCCTTTGGCTTCTCGTCGACCGGCGAGACGATGCGCTCGCCGTCGAACGCAAAACAGATCGGCACGGCGTGGGGCCGGCCCCCGCCGTCCGCGGTGGCGAGACGCGCGACCCGCGCGGCGGCGAGAAACGAGCGCTCGGCCGGGGAGAACATCACTCGGTCGGGTAGTCGGCGTCGAAGACGCTGGCGACGACTGGCTCGTCGTCGCTCTCGGTCTCCTCGGGACTCACGCTCCCCGTCTCGTAGCCGTGCAGGTCGAGCGTGACGTGCTCGAAGCCCAGATCCGAGAGGTGATCGCGGGCGGCCTCCGCGAACGCGGAATCGAGAGCGGCGTCGAGTTCGTCGGGCGCCACCTCGATGCGCGCGAGGCCGTCGTGGTCGCGGACGCGGAACTGCTCGAAGCCCCACGTCCGGAGGAGCCGTTCGGCCTTCTCCACGCGGGTCAGGCGCTCCTCTGTCACTTCGAGGCCGGTCGGGATGCGCGAGGAGAGACAAGCCATCGAGGGCTTCTCGGCCACGGAGAGGTCGTAGTGGTCGGCGACGGCGCGGACCTCCTCCTTCGTGACGCCGTTTTCGAGCAGCGGCGAGTAGGCGTCGAGTTCGTCGACGGCTTGCAAGCCCGGGCGATGCCCCTCGCCCGCGTCGGAGGCGTTCGTGCCGTCGCAGACGACCGGGATGCCGAGGCGCTCGGCGGCGTCGAACATCTTCCCGAGGCGCATCGTCCGGCAGTGGTAGCACCGGTCGCCGTCGTTGGCGACGAACTTCGGGTCGTCGAGTTCGCTGAACTCCACAATCTCGTGGCGGATGCCGATCTCGGCGGCCACCTCGCGGGCGTCCGCGAGTTCGGCGTCGGGCAGCGTCTCGCTTTTCGCCGTGCAGGCCACCGCGTCGTCCCCGAGCGCGTCGTGGGCGACGGCGGCGACGACGGCGGAGTCCACGCCCCCCGAGAACGCGACGAGGACGCCCTCGCGGTCGGCGAGGTCCGAACGGAGCGCGGCGACCGTCTCCGCGGCGCTGGTCATGCATCGGCTTCGGCGGCGCCGGCCAAAAGCCCGTTGCTCGGGGCGGTGCGTTTTTGTCCGCCGGCCGAGTCCACCCGAGCGATGGAGGGCGAGGACCTCGAACTGGAGTCGGTGCCGGGGGTCGGCGCCAAGACGGCCGCGGCGCTCCGCGACCTCCCGGACCCGGAGGGGGCGCTCCGGCGGGGCGACGTGGCCGAACTGGCGGCGGCACCGGGCGTGACGACCGGCCGCGCGGCCCGCATCGCCCGGGGCGCCGTCCGCGCCAGACACGACGACCCCGGAGGCTTCCTCGCCACGGACCGCGCCCGCGAGGTCCACGAGCGCGTCCTCGACCTCGTGCAGGAGCGTGCGGTCACGGACTACGCCGCGCACCGACTGGAGACGCTGTACCCCAGCGGCGTGGCGTCCCGGATCGAGGAGGTGCGGGAACTGACCGAGCGCGCGATGGGGCGGGATCCCGACCCGGACGTGCTGGCGGCGCTTGAGGGCGTCGCGCCCCTCGACTCGCCCGAGGACGTGCAGGTCCGGGACCGGTGTCTCGCGACCGCCGACGCCGAGCGGTACGCCGCGGCGCAGGAGGCCGTCCCCGAGGTGAGCGTCGAAATCGTCGGGGACGCCCGCGACCTCGCGGAGTTGGCGCGGGGGTACAGCACCGTCGTCGCGCTCGACGAGGCGTTCGCGGGCGTCGACGTGGCGGGCGACGTGCAGGTGCGCCCCGACGCGCTCGACCGGCCGGCGGAGGTCGTCCCGGAGCGGACGCTGGCCTTCTTCGCGGCGAACCGCGAGCGGATCCGGGCCGCCGTCGCCGTCCACCGGGGGGCCGAACTGGACGCGCCGGTCGACTGCGACGCGCTGGACGACGCGCTCGACGCGCTCGCGGACGACGGGACCGTCGTCGGCGACGACGAACTGGATCGGCTCACCGACGCCGTGGACGACCTCGACGCCGTCGTCGCGACGGCCGAGTCCGTGGCCGAGGAGCGCCTGACGGACGCCATCCGGGAGCGGGACGTGACCATCGAGGGCGCGGACCTGCTCTCGCTGGTCGAGCGCGGGGCCGGCGTCGACTCGCTGCTCTCCCGCGAACTGGCCGACGAGTACGCCGCTGCGGTGCGCGCGGCCCGCGAGCACGTCGTCACGGAACTCGATCTGACGGAGGGGGAGGCCGATCTCGCCGAGCGCGCGTTCACGGACCAGCCGACGTACCCCGTCGACCACGACGAGGACGCCGTGTCGCGGCTCCGCGAGGAACTCACCGCTGCGCGGGACCGACGCGCCGCGCGCCGGAAGCGAGAGCTGGCGTCGGACCTCGCTGGGATGCGGGCGGGCGCGGCGGAACTGGTCCGGGACGCGCTCGAACTCGACGTAGAGCTGGCCGTCGCGCGCTTCGCCCGCGACTTCGACTGCACGATGCCGACGTTCGGCGGCGAGGGCTTCGCCATCGAGGGCGGGCGCTCGCCCCTGCTCGACGTGCCCCCCGACGAGGTGGAGCCGGTGGACTACGCCGTCACGGGGCCGGCGCTGCTGTCAGGCGTGAACAGCGGCGGGAAGACCTCGACGCTGGATCTGGTCGCGGCGGTGGTCGTCCTCGCGCACATGGGCCTCCCGGTCCCGGCCGACAGCGCGCGCGTCCCCCGGATCGAGGAACTCCACTACCACGCCAAGACCCAGGGTACTCTCGACGCGGGCGCCTTCGAGAGCACGCTCCGGCAGTTCGCGGACGTGGCGAGCGGGTCGGCGACGAAGCTCGTTCTCGTGGACGAACTGGAGAGCATCACCGAACCGGGCGCCAGCGCCCGCATCGTCGCCGGGATCCTGGAGGCGCTCCACGAAGCAGGCGACACGGCGGTCATCGTCTCGCACCTCGCGGGCGAAATCCGAGACGCCGCGGGCTTCGACGTGACCGTCGACGGCATCCGGGCGAAGGGGCTGGAGGACGGGACGCTCGTGGTCGAGCGCTCGCCGGTGAAAGACCACCTCGCGCGCTCGACGCCGGAGCTCATCGTCGAGAAACTGGCCGACGGCGCCGACGGCGACTTCTACGACCGCCTGCTGGAGAAGTTCTGACGGATCGGAGATTCCACGACCGTCGCGTTTTCGATGAGTAGTACGGATTAATACTGTTAAATGAGAGTCTTTATTGTCCGCTATTCGCAGTCTTCCCCCGGATGTCGAAACAGATGCAAAACCAGACGTGTCGCCGGAGCGCGGGGCGCGGTGTGGCCCGCGAACTGTCAGCGAGCCGACTGCGGCGCGGGGGCCGGCGATGAGAGTCCCCACGGAGAGCGAGGTGGCGGCCATCGCCGAGGATTTGGGCATCTCCTTCGGCCCGGGCGAGGCGGAGGGGTACGCCGAGGTGGTCGCCAACTCGCTGGCGATGCTGGAGACCGTCGACGAGGAGCCACGCCCCCAACTGGCGCCACAGGAGTACGACTACGGCGATCGGGGGCCAGGCTACGAACCCGACGAGGCGGAAGACCCGTACAACGCGTGGATCACCAAGTGCGAGGTCGAGGGGGCCGACTCGGGGCCGCTCGACGACCTGACCGTCGGCCTCAAGGACAACATCAGCCTCGCGGGGATCCGACTGACGAACGGCTCCGACGTGATGCAGGGGTACGTACCGGACGCGGACGCCACCGTCGTCTCGCGGCTGCTGGACGCGGGTGCGACGATCACGGGCAAGAACAACATGTGGGCGTTCTCGCTCGGGCCATCTGACTACGGGCCGGCGAAGAACCCCGCGGCGCCCGAGCGCAGCATCGGGGGGTCGTCGTCGGGCACGGCCGCGGCCGTCGCGGCCGGTGACGTCGACGTGGGCATGGGCGGCGATCAGGCGGGATCCATCCGCATCCCCGCGTCGCTCGGGGGACTCGTCGGGATGAAGGCGACCCACGGGCTGATCCCCTACACCGGCGTCTTCGGCGCGGACCCCACGCAGGACCACACGGGGCCGCTGACCCGGACCGTCGAAGCGGCGGCGCGCGCGACGGAGGTGCTGGCGGGCCACGACGGGTTCGACCCGCGACAGCCGCCGGACCTGTCGGTGGAGTCCTACACCGACGCGCTCGACAAGGACATTTCGGACCTGTCCGTCGGCGTGCTGACGGAGGGCTTCGAGTACGAGGACGCCGACCCCGCGGTCAACGAGGTCGTCCGGGACGCCATCGACGACCTCGAATCGCTCGGCGTCGAGACAGCCGAGGTGTCGGTCCCGTACCACCGGGACGCACAGGCGTTCCACCTCGCGATCGGCCAGTACGGCGTCGGGCAGGCGATCCAGCAGAACGCCGTCGGCGTCGGCTTCCAGGGCTGGTACGACGTGCACGCGATGGAGTACCTCGGACGCGCGCTGGACTCCCAGCCCAGCGACCTCCCGCCGTACGTCCTCGGCGCGGCGCTGACCTCGGAGTACCTCCGCCGGAACTACCAGGGCGCCCTCTACGGGAAGGCGAAGAACATGACCTACGAGATCCGGGCGGCGTACGACGACGCGCTGGCCGAGGTCGACGCGCTCGTTATGCCGACGGTCCCCATCGCGGCGCCGCCACACGGCGCTGACGCACCGACGCTCGACGGGCTTCGGTCCACCGAGAACCGGTTCCCGACCATCGCCAACACGGCGATGTTCGACCTCACCCATCACCCCGCGATGACGGTGCCGGCCGGCACCGCGGACGGGGCGCCCGTGGGGATGATGTTCGTCGGCGAGCGATTCGACGAGTCGACGCTGTTCCACCTCGGCTACGGCTACGAGCAGGGCACGGCCTGACTCCTCAGACCGACTCCCAGTCCACCGCGTCCTCGAAGGCGGCCGCGGCGGCCAGCGCGGTCGCGTCCTCGAACTCCGGCGCGACGAACATCAGCCCGACCGGCAGGCCGTCGGCGGTGCCACACGGCACCGAGGTCGCCGGGTGGCCGGTCACGTCGAACGGCGACGTGTTCCGGAGCATGTTCATGCCGCGATCGACGAGTTCGGTGCGGGACACCTCCTCGACGCGCTCGTGGGCGGTCTGGGGCGTCGTCGGCATCGCGAGCACGTCCACGTCCGCGAGGGCGTCGTCGTAGGCGGCGGCGAGGTCCCGCGAGAGGTTCTGCGCCTTCGCGTAGTAGTGCGAGCGGTACTGCTCGGAGAGGTAGCCGCCGAACAGAAGCGAGAGCTTCATCGTCGGCGGGAAGTCGTCGGCGTGGGCGCGGCGCGCCCGGCCAAAGGCGTCCATGAACTGCGTGTCGTAGCGGCCGTCCGCGAAGTGGCCCATCCCCTCGCCGGCGACCGTGGCGGCCGTGGCCTCCGTCCCGATGCCGGTCCAGATGGTGAGGCCGTCCAGATGCATCGGCACGGACACCTCCGTCACCTCGGCGCCGGCGTCCTCGAACGCCGCCAGCGCGTCGTGGACCGCGTCGTCGACGCCGGGGTCGCTCTCCTCGTGTCCGAAGCCCTCCGCGACGACGCCGACGGTGAGGTCCGTCGCCGGGTCCTCGGTCGCGGCGGCGTACTCGTCGGTCTCCACGACGCCCTGCCGGGGGTCGAGGGGGTCCTTCCCGGCGATGACGTCGAGCAGGAGCGCGCAGTCGTCGACGGTCGACGCCATCGGCCCGGCGTGGTCGAACGTGCGCCCGAGGCCCGCGATGCCGGTGTAAGGGACCAGCCCGTGGGTGGGCTTGTGACCCACGATGCCACACCACGCGGCGGGGATGCGGATCGACCCGGCCTGATCGCCCCCGATGGCGACGTCGACGGCGCCGTGCCCGACCGCCGCCGCCGACCCCGAGGAGGACCCGCCGGCGAGGTAGTCGTCGTCGTAGGGGTTCGCCACGGGACCCAGCGCCGAGATGTCGCCGCTCCCGGAGTGGGCCATGTCCTCCATGTTGAGTTTGCCCGTGATCGTCGCGCCCGCATCCAGCAGCCACGTGACGATCGTGGCGTCGGTCGAGGGGACGTAGCCCTCGAATAGCTTCGAGCCGAGGGTCATCTCGACGCCGGCGAGGTTGACGTTGTCCTTCAGGCCGACCTCGTAGCCGGCGAGCGGCCCGGATTCGGCCCCCTCGACCTCGCACTTGGTCACGAAGGCGTTCAGCGGGTCCTCCGCCGCGTCGGGTCTGTACCCCGGCGTCCGGTCGGTGTAGTCGAGGCTCGGCTCCGAGGGCGTGAGTTCGTCGAGGCGCTCGTACGCGCCGATGCGCTCCTCGATCATCTCGGCGAAGTCGTCGAGTGCCGCATCCGAGAGCGAGAGGTAGTGGGCGCGGGCCTGTTCCCGAAGCTCCGCTTCGGTGGGCGGTCGGACTGTCGGTGGAACACCAGACATACGCCCCAATACCAAACGTCCGTATATCACTGTGGCGGATAGACTGAAAATAGACGTCCTCTACCCCATTTTCACCCACAGTATGTAGTATTCTTATTCCCTAAAGGAGAGGCGGCACTCGTTTTCTCGTTTAGGCAGATATTTGGCGGTAAAGCGCCTGTACTTAGTGTATTGTAAGGGAAATCTCAGGCAATATATTTGTAATTGCGACTGTAACCAAACGAATGCATTATGCCAGACTCGCTGGAGTTGGACGCGGAAAACGTGGCGCTTCTCGTCATCGACATGCAGAACAGTTTCCTGGAGGAGGGGTCCGCGATGGACCGGATGGGCTTCGACGTGGGTCGGATGCAGGAGGCCCTGCCCGGATGCAAGGCGCTCGTCGACGCCGCGCGCGAGGCCGACGTGCCGATCATCTTCACCCGCTACGTGCTGGAGGAGGACTTCTCGGACGGCGGCGTGCTCCTCGATCTGATGCCGGAGATGGCCGAAGAGGACGCGCTCGTCGCGGAGAGCCACGACGCGGAGATCGTCCCGGACCTGACCCCCGCGCCGGACGACATCGTGATCGACAAGAACCGACCGTCCTCGTTCATCGGGACCGACCTCGACGAGGTCGTCGCGGAGATGGGCATCGAGGAGTTCGTGGTCTGTGGCGTCACGACGAACTGCTGTGTCGAGTCGACGGTCCGCGACGCGTCCCAGCGCGACATCGAACCGTTCGTCGTCGAGGACGCCACCGCGGAGTGGGACGACGAGCGCTACGAGGTGTCGCTGCGCTCGATGGACATGCTGTTCGGCGAGACCGTGACGACCGACGAGGTGGTGGAGACGCTGCGCGGAGCGCCGGCGATGCAGTCGACCTGACGCGAGCGCCCTAGTCGGCGCTCGCGCCGACGCCGAGGTACCGATCGATCTCGCCGTCCTCGCGGACTTCCTCGCTGGTGCCCTCGAAGACGATCTGTCCGTTCTGCATGACGTAGTTGTAGGAGGCGACCTGCAGGGTGAGCTCCACGTTCTGCTCGACCAGCAGGATCGTCGTGCTCAGCTCCGAGAGCTGTTCGATCACGTCCCGCACGTCCTCGACGATCTGGGGCGCTAGCCCCTCGGTGGGTTCGTCGAGCAGGAGGACCCGCGGGTTGGGGCGGATCGCCCGCCCGAGCGCGAGCATCTGCTGTTCGCCGCCGCTGAGGTTCTTCCCCTTCGAGTCTTGCAGTTGCTCCAGCTTCGGGAAGTAGTCGAAGATCTTCTCCATGCGCCACGCCTGCGAGTCGTTGTGGATCCGCGGCGTCTGGAGGTTCTCGCGGACCGTGAGCTCCGGGAAGATGCCCCGGTCCTCGGGGACCATCCCGATCCGCTTGCGGTACCGCTCGGTCGTGTCGAGATCGGTGATCTCCTCGCCGTCGAACCGGATCGCCCCCTCGAGGGGGTCGATGAGGCCCATGATGGTGCGCAGCGTCGTGGTCTTGCCGACGCCGTTGCGCCCGATGAGCGACGTGACCGAGGCGCTCTCGGCGGACAGCGAGAGTTGATCGAGGACCGCCCCCTCGCCGTAGCCCGCGACGACGCCCTCGACTTCGAGCGTGCCGCTCACGCGAGACCACCCAGGTAGGCCTGCTGGACCTGCTCGTCGTCTCTGATCTCGGATGGGGGGCCTTGCGCGATCCGGGTCCCGTTTTCGAGGACGGTGATCCGGTCGGAGATGCCCATCACGATGTCGATATCGTGCTCGATCAAGATCACCGTGATGTCCTCGGTCATCGCCACGAGCTGCTCGATGATGCGCTCGGAGTCCTCCTCGCTGACGCCGCTGGTCGGCTCGTCGAGGAGGAGACACTTCGGCTCGGTGACGAGGCCCATCCCGATCTCGAGGCGCTTCTTGTCGCCGTGACTGAGGTTCGCGGCGGTCGCGTCCGGGTCCACGTCGAGGACGAGGTCCTCGAGCATCTCCTCGGCGCGGCGCTCGTGCTCGGGGAGCGTCCGGCTGAAGGGTCGGAAGGACTGCTCCTCGGCCTGCGCCGCGAGGCGGAGGTTCTCCCGCACCGAGAGGTCCGGGAAGATCTCCGCGGACTGGAACACCCGGCTCATCCCCAGCCGCGTGCGGGCGTCGAGGCTCATCCCCGTCACGTCCTGCCCGTCGAAGCGGACCGTCCCGTAGGTCGGGCGCAGCGTCCCGGTGATGAGGTTGAACATCGTCGTCTTGCCCGCCCCGTTCGGGCCGATGATGGCGTGAAGCTCGCCCGACGGAACCGAGAGGTCCACCTCCGAGACGGCCTTCAGCTCCCCGAAGTGCTTCGACACGCCGTCGATTTCGAGGAGGTCACCGCCCTCCTCGCTCGCCTCCGTCGCGGTGTCAACTGACATGGGCACTGCTGCGTCGAGGCGGGGTAAGTAGATTTCGTTTGTCTACCTTAAACTGGTTATATTGTCCATACGTTCCCTATTTCCCGATTGGTCCGTACGTTCGAAGTGGTATATTCGCTTTGATGCCAATATTTTTCACTTCGTCCTCGAAAGGGGCAGTCGATGGACTCCAATCCAGACCGTGAATCGAAGCCGAGCGACAGTACGAGCGCCGACGCCGGGATCGGGACGACGCGGCGCCGGATGCTGAAGGGACTTTCCGCGGCGGGCGTCGTCGGGGCCGCCGGCTGTACCGGCGGCGGTGGCGGCTCCTCGGGCGAGTTCGTCGTCGGCGCGAACGTGCCACTCAGCGGGGGCAACAGCCTGATCGGGGACACGATGGTCAACTCCGCCCAGATCGCGGTGGACGAGATCAACGACAACGGCGGACTGGCGGGCACCGACGTGAGCCTCACCAGCGAGGACAACGAGTCCGACCCACAGACCGGCGTCGAGCGCACGAACCAGCTCATCAATCAGAGCAACGCCGACATGATCCTCGGGCCGGTGAGCAGCGCGGTCCGGAACTCGATGTCGCCGATCTGCGAGTCGAACGAGACGCCGCTGCTCTACCCCACGTCCTACGAGGGCGTCGCCGCGCCGGACTACTGCAACCCCTACCTGTTCAAGACCGGCTGGGTGCCGCCACAGCAGGTGACGCCGGCGATCCCGTTCCTGATGGAGGAGTACGGGAGCGAGTTCTACCTGCTGGGGTCTGACTACCTGTGGCCACAGGAGATGAACGCCGCCATCACCGACGCCGTCGAGTCGAACGGCGGGAGCGTGCTCAACGAGGAGTACGCACAGCTTGGGACGACGGACTTCTCCTCGATCCTCGTCGACATCGACAACAAGGACCCGGACATCCTGCTGATGACCCTCGTGGGGGCGAGCGTGCCCGCGATTCAGAAGCAACTCACCAACCGCGAGATGCGGGGGAACCTGACCGAGGTCGGGTTCGGGCACAGCGAGCCGAGCCTCGAGGGGCTGAGCCAGGACTCCGCGGAGGGGATCGTCAACATCACCGGCTACCACACGAACATGGAGAACGAGGCGAATCAGGCGTTCATCGAGGAGTACGAGTCCCGACACGGCGAGGACGCGGTCCTCGGCGGGATCGGCGGGTGGACGTACACGACGATGAAGCTCCTCGAAACGGCGATGACCGACGCCGACGACGCGTCGACGGCCGCGATCCGGGAGAACCTCCCCGGCACCTCCATGGACTCCATCGGGGGGCCGATCACCATGTCCCACGACCACCAGCTGGAGCTGAGCTGCGTCGCCGCGGAAGTGAACGCCGACCTCGAATTCGAGACGATCGAGAGCTTCGACTCCGCGATGCCGTCGGAGCAGTGCTCCGAGATCTGACATGGACTGGGCAACCATCGCCTCCGTGGGACTGAACGCCGTCAGCTCCATCCTGATCCTCGCCATCGTGGCGCTCGGGATGGGGATCATCCTCGGGATGATGGGGGTGATCAACCTCGCCCACGGCTCCATGCTCGCGATCGGCGCGTACACCGTCTGGTTCTTTCAGGCCGAAGTCGGACTCGGCTACTGGGCCGGGTTCGTCCTCGCGCCCGTCGTCGCCGGGCTGTTCGGGGTCGCGCTGGAGGTCCTGATCATCCGGCACCTCTACGACAGGCTGATCGACACCTTGCTCGCGACGTGGGGCGTCTCGATCGCGGTCACGGAGCTGATCAAGCTCCTGATCGACGACTCCGCGAAGTCGGTGACCAACCCGATCCCGGGGAACGTCGACCTGGGGGTCACGACGTACCCGAGCTACCGGCTGTTCGTCATCGGCTTCTCGATCCTCCTGCTCGTGGCGGTGTACGGCGCGTTCGAGTACACGAACTTCGGGATCCGCCTCCGGGCGGTGCTCCAGGACGACGAGTCGGCGTCGCTGCTGGGGATCAACCGCGGTCGCACCTACCGGATGGCCTTTGGCTTCGGGTCGGCGCTCGCCGGCCTCGCGGGGGCAACCATCACGCCGTTCGTCGCCGTCGAACCCGCGTTCGGGACGAACTACCTGATCCAGTCCTTCCTCACGATCATCCTCGGGACGGCGACGACGCCGGTGGGCGTGCTGCCCGGCGCGGCGTTCATCGCCGGCCTGTCGAACGTCGGGTCCTTCGTGATCCAGCCGGTCGTCGCGCAGACGGCGACGCTGGCGCTCGTGATGGCGGTGATCATCGCCCGGCCGCCGATCAAACGCGCCATCACCCGATGGAGGGAGACCGCATGAGTCCCGCGAGCGTCGAGCGGCGGAACGACGGCACGCTCACCGTCTCGCTGCTCGGACAGGGCGTGTCGCTCCCGGTCGTGCTCAAGCTGGCGGGCCTCGCGGCCCTCCTCGCGGTCCCCACGATGATGGGGCAGTACACGTACGTCCTCACGACCGCGCTCATCTACGTGGTGTTCGCCATCGGGATGGACTTCGTGTGGGGGTACGCCGGGGTCATGACCTTCGGGCAGGGCGTGTTCTTCGGCCTCGGGGCCTACGTCGCCGGCAAGGCGTTCACGGAGAACTGGCTCCCCGGTCCCGACCTGCTCGTGATCGCGCTGGCGACGCTGGTGCCGACCGTGGTCGGCCTCGCGCTCGCCGGCGCGCTGTTCTACCAGCGGATGGACCCGCTTCACTTCGCGGTGCTGACGCTGGTGCTGGCCGCCGTGGCGGAGCAGGCGGCCACGTCGATGACCTCGATCACCGGCGGCTCCAACGGCATCGTCGGGATCCAGGACCTGACCGTCGGCGCGGGCGGCGTGGGGGTCGAACTCGGGTCGACTCAGTACTACTACTTCGCACTCGCGGTCGCCGTCCTCGCGTATCTGGCGGCGTGGCTGATGTTGAACTCGCGGTTTGGCACCGCGCTCGTCAGCATCCGCGAGAACGAGCGGAAGTCCCGGTCGCTGGGGTACAACGTCGAACTGTACAAGACGCTCGCGTTCGGCATCGCGTGTGGCTTCGCGGGCCTCGCGGGGGGCCTGTACGCGACCCACGTGGGCTTCATCTCCCCCGTCATCCTCGGCTTCGCGCTGTCGACGGAGGTCGTCATCTGGGTCCTGATCGGGGGCAAGGGGACGCTCACGGGCGCGTTCATCGGCCCGGTGCTCATCGTGTTGCTGGAGCGGCAACTCAGCGACGCCCTGCTGTTCTCGTGGCGCCTCGCGCTGGCGGCGGTGCTGATCGGGATGGTGCTCGTCCTGCCGGACGGCATCGTCTCGCTGTACGGCCGGATCGGGGACGCGGTCCAGTCGCGACTCGGCGACGAGGCGGGCGCGGCCGAGAGCTGACGACCGCGGCGCAATTTTTCGCTCAGTCCACGGCGACGGCGACGAGCGCGCCCCCGACGAGGGCGACGCCGCCGGCCGCCAGCAGGAAGGCGTGGTAGCCGTAGCCCGCGCCGACGCCGGTCGCGACGACCGGGCCGATCGTCTGGCCGACGCGGATCGCGGTGGTGCGGAGGCTCATCACGCCGCCGCGGAACTCCGCGGAGACGAGGCCGCTCGTGGCGGTGTCGAGGTTCGGCTGGACGACGCCCTGCCCGGCGCCCACGAACAGAATCGCGGTCGCGACCTGAAGCGGGCCGGTCGCCAGCCCCGCGCCGACGAGGCCGATCCCGTAGCCGACGATCCCGACGGCGACGAGGCGCGCGTTGCTCAGCCGACCGGCGAGGCGGCCGCTGTACGCCGCCGAGACGGCGGTGACGGCGCTCGCGGCGGTGAGCGCCGCGCCGACCGCGGTGGGGCCGACCCCGTACGCGGTGGAGAGCAGGAACGGGACCGCCGTGATGAGGCCGCCGTACAGCACGACGAAGGCGGTGACGTAGCCACAGAACACCGCCAGCAGCGGCACCGTCGGCGCCGCGGCGAACAGTTTCCGCACGTAGTCGGCGCCGTGATCGGTGCCGCCGTCGCCGTCGAGGACCCGGAGGGCGAGGAGGCCGACCGGCAGGCCGACCGCGTAGAGGAGAAACGGAGCGCGCCACGAGATGGTCGACAGCGCGCCGCCGACGAGCGGGTACGAGGCCGTCCCGATGGAGAGGACGGCGCCGTTGACGCCCATGAGGCGGCTCCGCCGCGGCCCGTCGTACAGGTCCCCGATCAGCGTCACCGCGAGGGTGACGAGGACGCTCCCCACGGTCCCCTGCAGGACGCGGAGGAGGAGGATCGCGGTGAAGTCGGTCGTCACCGCGACTGCGGTGCCCGAGACGCTGTACGCGATGAGACACGGGACGAGGACCGCGCGGCGGCCGTAGCGGTCCGCCAGCACGCCGATGACCGGCGCGAGCGCGATTCCCGGCACCGTGAACGCGGTGACGAGGAGCGCGGACTGCCCGTCGGTGATGTCGAGCGCGGTCGCGACCGTGGGGAGCGCGGGGCTGATGAGCGAGACGCCCATGACCCCCATGAGCGAACTCAGGAGGATGACCTGAAACCGCGGCGACGCCCAGGGGATCGTGCCGTCGTCGGTCACGCTCCTGGCCGACCGCGCGAGGGGCCGGCGCCCGTCATACCGGGTCGAAGGAGATGTCGGTGCTCTGCCGGACGTCGCCGAAGTAGGCCTCGACGTTGGCGAGCGTCGGGTCCCGCTGCTCGGCGTCGTGCGTGCCGACGCAGTCTTCGGGCACCGTCACGTCGTAGTCCCGGACGAACGCAGCCCGGACGGTGGTGTCGACGCAGACGTTGGTAGCGACGCCACAGACCACGACGCGGGAGACGTCGTTGGCAGAGAGGTACGTGTCCAGGGCCGTGCCGTAGAACGCGTCGTAGCGGTGCTTGGTCACCACCACGTCGTCCTCGGCCGGGCCGAGTTCGGGCGCGAACGCGACACCCTCGGTGCCGCGCTTGCAGGGCTTGGTGCGGTCGTTTCGCTCGTACATGTCGTGCCACGCGTCGGAGTCGACGTCGGGGTCGTGGATCGTCCGGACGAGGATGGGCGTCCGGCCGCTCTCGCGGTAGCGCTCGAGGAGGTCGCCGGTCGCCGCGACCGCGGAGTGGACGTCCGCGGCCTCGACTTCGAGCGCGCCGTCCGGGTCGCAGAAGTCGCGTTGCATGTCGACGACGATCAGCGCCGGGTCGGCGATCATCGGCCACCCCCGGGGCGAGTCTCGCGGCGGGCGGGCGGGTCGGCGACACGAGCGCGGTCGACCGTCGACTGCGATCGGAGTCTCGTCACGCCGTCTCCTCTCTCGACCCGTCAGTTTAGTATTTCGTGCAAACAGACGAATATAGTTGATACACTTGGGAGAATATTATCTTGTATTACCAGTCTGGCCAGCAGATAGTCGGAAATGATGTCGTCCCGCCAGTTGTGCTATCGGCGGATCGGTTTCACTTTCACCGTGCCTGCCGAAACGTTAAGTGCTCGCCAGACCCTGTGTAGGCCGATGGGAGAGGACCCCGAGGAGGGGATGCTGTCGTGGGACGAGTCGGTGTTCCGCGACGAACACGTCTTCGAGATCGACTACGTCCCGGAGACGTTCCGCCACCGCGAGTCGCAGGTCAAGACCCTGCAGTACGCGCTCCGGCCCGCGGTGCGGGGGTCGCGGCCGCTCAACGTGATGGTCCGGGGGCCGCCGGGCACGGGGAAGACGACCGCGGTGCAGAAGCTGTTCGGCGAACTCGGCGGCCAGTCCGGGGTGCGGGCGGTGCGCGTGAACTGTCAGGTCGACTCGACGCGCTACGCGGTGTTCTCGCGGCTGTTCGAGGAGATTTTCGAGTACGAACCGCCCAGCAGCGGCATCTCGTTCACGAAACTGTTCGAGCAGGTGGCCGAGCGACTCGTCGAGGAGGACGAGGTGCTGACTGTCGCGCTGGACGACGTGAACTACCTCGTCTACGAGAACGAGGCCTCCGACACGCTGTACTCGCTGCTGCGGGCCCACGAGGCCCACCCCGGCGCGAAGGTCGGCGTGGTCGTCGTCTCCTCGGACCTGGACCTGGACGTGATCGAGGCCCTCGACGGGCGCGTCCAGAGCGTGTTCCGCCCGGAGGAGGCGTACTTTCAGGTGTACGACGAGACCGAGATCGCCGACATCCTCGGCGACCGGGCCGAGCGGGGCTTCCGCGACGGCGTCGTCGACGCGACGGTGCTCGACCGGGTGGCCGAACTCACCGCCGAAACGGGCGACCTGCGGGTGGGCATCGACCTCCTCCGGCGCGCGGGCCTCAACGCCGAGATGCGCGCCTCGCGCGAGGTGAGCGTCGCGGACGTCGAGGACGCCTACGCCGAGTCCAAGCACGTCCACCTCTCGCGGCGCCTCGACGGCCTCTCGGACTCCGAGCGGGCGCTCGTCGCCGTCGTCGCCGACCACGACGGCGAGCGGGCGGGCGCGGTGTACGACGCGTTCCACGAGCGCACGGGACTGGGCTACACCCGCTACTCCGAACTCGTGAACAAACTCGATCAGGTCGGCATCATCGACGCGACGTACGTCAGCCTCGACGGGCGGGGCCGCTCGCGGGAACTGAGCCTCGCGTACGACGCTGCGGCCGTGCGCGAGCAACTGGACGTGGACTGAGGAACTTTTGGCCCCCCGGCACGACGGGGGCGACATGAGCACGGACGACGCGAAGCGCGCGGCCGGCGAGAGTGCCGCCGAGGCGGTTGACGACGGCGCCGTCGTCGGACTCGGCACGGGGAGCACCGCGGCCCACGCCATCCGGGCGCTGGGCCGGCGGGTCGACGCGGGCCTCGACGTGCGCGGCGTGCCGACCTCCTTCCAGTCGCGAGAACTCGCCCGCGAGGCGGGCGTGCCGCTCGTCGGCCTCGACGAGGTCGCGCGCGTGGACGTTGCGATCGACGGCGCGGATCAGGTCGCCGGGTTCGACGCGGTGAAAGGCGGCGGGGCCGCCCACGCCCGCGAGAAAATCGTTGACGCGGCGGCCGAGCGCCTCCACCTCGTCGTCGACCCCTCGAAGGAGGCCGAGACGCTGTCACACCCCGTGCCGATCGAGGTGTTGCCCGACGCGCGGACGACCGTCGCCGCCGAGGTGCGGGCGCTCGACGGCGACCCCGCGCTCCGGCGCGCCGAGCGCAAGGACGGTCCCGTCGTCACCGACAACGGCAACCTCGTGCTGGACTGCGACTTCGGCGCGATCGCGGACCCGGCGGCGCTCGCGCGGGACCTCTCGGCGCTCCCGGGCGCGGTGGAGCACGGGCTGTTCGTGGGACTGGCGGACGCGGTGCACGTCGGCGCCGCTACGGGCGTCAGCGTCCGAAAGAACTGAGAATCGCCGAAGGCCCTTACAGGTCGCGGGGCTGGACGGTCTTGCGACCGTTGGACTCAGCGCGGGCGGCGGCGTCTTCGAGGAGCTCCTCGACTTCGTCGTCGAGCGCCTGATAGAAATCCGAGGCGACGTTCTTGTCATCGAGCGCTTCCTTCACTGCGGCCTTGACGATGAGGTCTGCCATACGAAGCGTAGTTTTTCCTTTTGCGTTAAAAGGCTTCTCATAATCAGCCGCCTGAAGCGTCAACGGCCCGGTTCGGCCGGGGCGTTCTCGCTTCGGAAAATATAGTTATGGAACGTGAAGTTTACTCGGTGCTTCGGCAAACAGTATTTACCTACCCAGCCCATAGGGAGCGATGCACATGCCAGCGTGTGACAACTGCGGCGCGCACGTCTCCGACGACTTCGAACGGGTGTTCGGCGACGAACGCGGGCAGGTGTTCGCCTGTCCCTCCTGCGCTGCGAACGCGGGCATCGCGGAGACGGCGAAGCACCGGCGCGGCGACCCGGAGCAAAAGGTCCGTTAGGGGCGCACCCGAACGGCGGACATGAGCCACTGGGTGTACGTGGTCGAGTGCGCCGACGGAACCTTCTACACCGGCTACACGACCGACCCGGAGCGGCGCGTGGCCGAGCACAACGCCGGCGAGGGCGCGAAGTACACCCGCGGCCGCCGGCCGGTCGAACTCGTCTACACCGAGGAGTGCGCGTCGCGGTCGGCGGCGCTCAGCCGCGAGTACGAAGTCAAGCAACTGAGCCACGAGGAGAAGGCGGCGCTCGGCTAGCGCGTCGCCGCGACGACTTCGTGGGCGAGGTCGTCGAGGCGGTCGGCGACGTCGGCCACGTCGCCGTTCGGGACGCCGACCTGTTCGGAGACGACGTCGGCGTGGACGTGGCGGAACGTGCTCCGCATGTGTTCGAGGGTGACCGCGTAGTTCGACCCGCCCGCGACCGCGAGGAGGCCGACGACGGTGTCGTCGAACTCGTCGCTGCCGCAGTAGTCGTGCCAGTTCTTCAGCGTCGAGGCGTAGGAGCCGTGGTAGACGGGCGAACCGACGAGCAGCGCGTCCGCGCGGTCGGTCAGCGCGACGGCGTCGGCGGCGTCGCCCTGCTCGTCGAGGTCCCGGTCGGGGTGGTACAGCGGCAGGTCGACCGCCCCGAGGTCGAGCAGGTCCGTCTCGGCGCCGGCGTCGGCCGCGGCGTCGAGGGCGCGGCGGACGGCGGCGCGGGTGTGGCTCTCGTGCCGGCGACTGCCGCAGACGCCGACGACGAAGGGGGGCCGGTCCATGGCTCCGTTCGGTGACCGTCGAGTAAAAGACGGGCGGTCCCGGCAACCACAGGTGCTTTGCCGGGGCGCACGCCACGGTGGGGCATGGACGCCATCTCCTTTGGCACGGACGGCTGGCGGGCCCCGCTCTCGGAGTTCACGTCCGAGCGAGTCCGCGCGGTCGGGCAGGCCGTCGCGACGTACCTCGACGACGCGGGCGTCGAGGGCGCCGTCGCGGTGGGCTACGACGCCCGCGAGACCTCCCCGGGGTTCGCGACGGACCTCGCCGAGGTGCTGACGGCGAACGGCCGGGACGTGCTCCTCGCGGCGCGGGACTGCCCGACGCCGACCGTGGCGTGGGCCGTCGCCGACCGGGACCTCGCGGGGGCGCTGATGGTCACGGCCTCGCACAACCCCGCCGCGTACAACGGCGTGAAGTTCATCCCCGAGGACGGCGCGCCGGCGCTCCCGGACGTGACCGAGGCTATCGAGGCGCGCCTCGCGGCCCCCGCCGACGGGCCGAGCGACGGCGAGGTGACGGAGACGGACTTTCTCCCGGGCCACGCCGACCACGTCCTCGACCTCGTGGACGCTGACCTCTCGGGCCTGACGGTGGCCTACGACGCGATGCACGGGAGCGGTCGCGAGGCCACCCCAGCCCTGCTCGAACGCGCGGGCGCCGACGTGGTGCGCCTGCGCTGCGACGAGGACCCCACCTTCGGCGGCGCCCCGCCGGAACCGAGCGCGGACCACCTCGGCGACCTGATCGCCACCGTGCGGGACGGCGACGCAGACGTGGGCGTGGCGAACGACGGCGACGCCGACCGGGTGGCGGTCGTCACCCCCGAGCGGGGCTACCTCGACGAGAACCGCTTCTTCGCGGCGCTGTACGACCACCTGCTCGGATCGCGGTCCGGCCCGGCGGTGCGGACCGTCTCCACGACGTTCCTGATCGACCGGATCGCAGAGGCCCACGGCGAGGAGGTGGTCGAGACGAAGGTCGGCTTCAAGTGGGTCGCGCGGGCGATGGCCGAGCACGACGCCCTCGTCGGCGGCGAGGAGAGCGGGGGCTTCTCCGTGCGGGGCCACGTGCGCGAGAAGGACGGCGTGCTGGCGGCGCTGTACGCGGCGGCGATGGCGACCGACGGCCTCGACGAGCGCGTGGACGCCCTGCTGGCCACGCACGGCGAGATCTATCAGGACAAAGTGTCGCTTGACTGCCCGGACGACCGGAAGGCCGCGGTCGTGGGGGCCCTCGGGGACCGCATCCCCGAGGACGTCGCGGGCGCGGCGGTCGCCGACGTGAACACGGTGGACGGCTTCAAGTTGCAACTCGCCGACGGGTCGTGGCTGCTCGTGCGCCCGAGCGGGACGGAGCCGAAGATGCGCGTCTACGCCGAGGCCGGGGACGAGGACCGCGTGGCGGCCCTGCTCGACGCCGGGCACGACCTCGTGGCGCCGCTGATCGACGACAAATGAAGTAGTTTGGCTCGCCTCGTATGGGGGATAGGTCCGTGTGTGGAGGTATGCACGACCTGACAGGCTTCCAGCGCGACCTGCTGTACGTCGTCGCGGGCGGCGACCGACCCCACGGCCTCGCGATCAAGGAGGAACTCGAGGAGTACTACGCCGGCGAGATCCACCACGGCCGGCTCTACCCCAACCTCGACCAGCTCGTCGACAAGGGCCTCCTCGAGAAGGGCGAACACGACCAGCGCACGAACTACTACGAGCTGACGAACCGCGGCACGCGCGAACTCGAGGACCGCCGCGAGTGGGAGGACGAGTACCTCGACGCCAACACGCGCGTCGAGGTCAGGGCCGACTGATCAGGACTCGTAGACGAAGCGCTCGACCGTCGCCGCCGCGTCGCTCCAGTCGCCGCGCCCGGTGGCGTACAGCCCCACGAACGCGCCCGTGAAGCCCCCGGCCACCTCCGTCGAGACGTAGCGGGTGGCCGCGTCGCCCAGTTCTTCGCCGTCGACCGAGAACCGATAGCGGTCGGTGTCGGCGTCGACCGCCAGCACGGCGCGTGCTCCGACGGGCGTCCGGCCGAGCACGTCCGTCGCGTCCCCGATGCGCAGGCGCACCAGCGCCTCGCGGCGCCCGTCGCGCCGGGTCACGCCGACCTGATAATGGTGGTCCTCGTCCGCGAGGACCGTCAGCCCGGCTTCCTCGCCGGGCCCGGGGTCGAACGCGAGCGTCGCCTCGGCGCGGCAGTCGAAGGCGGTCTGCCGGCGGCCGAGGAACGTCGCCCCCGGCTCGGCCAGCGTCTCCGGACCGCCGCGGAGGACGAGGCCATCGTCGCCCCAGTCGTACCGCTCGCTCGCGGGCGGCCGGCGGTGGTACCACTCGACCCCCGGCCCGTCGGCGAAGGTCGTGTCCGTGCGCTCGACCGGGGTCGGCTCGTCGCGCCGCTCACCGGGCAGGGGGCCGGTCATCTCCGCGCTGATCGGCTCGCCGCCGTTGACGACGGGCCAGCCGCCCTCCCACGAGACGGGCGCGAGGAACGTCTCGCGGCCGAGGTGGTGCCACTTCGGCCAGCGACCGTGCTGCCGGATGCCGAGACAGACCAGCCACCAGTTTCCGTCGCCGTCGCGCACGAAGTCGGCGTGCCCGACGGCCCGGATGTCGGCCCGCGGCCGGCCCCACTGGGTGAGGATCGGATTGTCGGGACAGCCCTCGTAGGGCCCGGTCGGGTCGTCGGCCCGCGCGGCGACGGCCATGTGCCCGGCGTGGGTGCCCCCCTCGGCCAGCACGAGGTGGTAGGTGCCGTCGCGCTCGTAGATGTGGGGCGCCTCGACGTAGGGGTCGCGAAAGCCCGTCCAGATGGTCGTCGGGTCTCCGAGTTCGCCCGTCTCGGGGTCGAGTTCCGCCTGCCGGATCGGGTTCTCGGGGTCGCCGGAGTGGTAGGTGAAATAGCAGGACCCGTCCGCGAAGAACAGGTCGGGGTCGATGCCGGGGGCGTCGAGCCAGATCGGGTCGGACCAGTCGCCGGCGGGGTCGTCGGCGGTGACGAGGAAGTGGCCGTCGCCGCTGACGTTCGTCGAGACCAGGTAGAACGTCCCGTCGTGGTGTCGGAGCGTCGGCGCGTAGACGCCGTGGGAGGACCCGGCGTCCGCGAGGGCCGCGACGTGGGCGTCGCGGGTCAGCGCGTGCCCGATGGGCGCCCAGTCCGCGAGGTTGTCGCTCCGGTAGAGGGGGAGGCCGGGCACGTACTCGAAGGAACTCGTCGCGAGGTAGAACGTCCCGTCGGCGCGACAGACCGTCGGGTCCGGGTGGCACCCCGGAAGCACGGGGTTCTCGTAGCGCATGGCGGTGGCTCGCGGCGCCGGGTGTTCACTCTGTCGCCTCGTCGGGCCACAGGACGCCCCGGTAGCGGTCGCCGGCCGGCGCGATCTCGAAGCCCAGCGACTCGTAGAACGGCCGGACCCCCTCGTCGAACGCGGCGATCAGGCGACCCCAGCGGTCGGCGGCCGCCTCGACCAGCGACCGGCCGATGCCCTGCCCACGGCGGTTCGGGCGCACCGCGACCGCGACGATGCGCTCCCCGTCGGCCACCAGCGCCCCCAGAATCCGCCCCTCCTCGACGGCGACGAGGACGGTGCCGGCGGCGATGCGCTCGGCGACGTGGTCGGGATCGGTGTGGAGAAAGCCCGCGTCGAGGACGCCGAGCACGTCGGCCCGGTCGCCCTCGCGGGCGGGGCGGACGCGCATCAGCCCCCGCGGACGAGGCGGACGACGCGTGCCTCGTCGGCGGTCGCCCGCTGGTCTTCGGGCACGGGCCGCCCGTCCACGAGGACGGACACCTCGTGGGAGCTCAGGCCCACCTCGGCGAGCAGATCCGCGTACGTCTCGTCGGTCACCTCGAACTCGTGGGAGGCCTCGCCGACGACGTCGAGCGTGACGCGCATGGGCGACGGGAGGCCGCTCACGGCCTTCAGGCTGTCGCCGGGGTCTCCTCGGCGCCGCGCCAGCGCCGGACGGCCGCGTACAGCCCCCACGAGAGGGCGCCAAGCCCGAGCAGGAAGACGACGAACTCGCCGACGCCGCCGATCCACGGCACCAGCGAGAGCGCGGTGACGGCGACGAGGCCGAGCGCGAGCGCCCCGTACTCGGTGGAGAGGTCGGCCAGCGAGCAGAGCCACGACCCCAGCGCGTACGCGCCGACGACGTAGCCCGCCCACAGCAGGCCCACGTAGGCGAACAGGCCGAAGATGCTCAGCGGAATGCCGACGACCGTGACGAGCAACAGCGCGAGAGCGAAGGGAATCCCCACGAGGGCCAGCAGGCCGACGCCGGCCGAGCGGAGCGGCGCGTCCCGAGTCCGCTCGGCGAGCGAGGACGCGAAGCCGGGCGCGGCGTACAGGATGATGGCGCCGACGACGAAGTTCACGAGGACGCCGTAGAGCGCGAACGTCCACCCGGGGATCGAGGGGGCCGAGAACCCGAAGACGCCGACGCCGACGCTCAGCGACTCGTCTTTCGTGACGCTGCCGCCCACGGTGGCGCCGTCGGCGCGTTCGAGGTCGCCGCCGTACGTGAGGTCGCCGGCGATGGAGGCGGTCGGCCCGAGGACCGTCGTGTCAGACGCCGACTCGACGAAGCCGCCGACGGAGCCTTCGAGGCGGACGCTCCCGGCCGCCACCCGGAGGTTCCCCCCGATCGAAGCGTTGCGGTCGAGGGTGAACGAGCCGGTCGCGGTGTCGACGTCGCCGCCGACGGTCCCGCTGATCTGCACGTTGCCGGCGCTCGCTTCCACGTCGCCGGTGACGGTGCCCGCGACGACGACGCTGCCGGCGAAGCCGCTGAGGTCGCCGTCCACGGTGCCGCGGACGACGACCGTGCCGCCGACGGCGTCGAGGCCGTCGACGGTTTCGCCCTCCGCGACGACGACGGTGCCCCCCGCGCGGGACTCCGCGACGGCCGTCCCGGGGACGGTCGCGAGGGCGAGCGACACGACGAGGAGGGCTGCGAGGAGTGCGCGGCGGGAACGGACCATGGTGGCAGTTCACGCGAGGCGGCCTTAATACTACTGTCAGTCAGGGCCAGAGAGTCGCCCTAGTCATTTATCATGTTAGAGAGTCGTCCATTCGTATGGCAACACAGAGAGAAGTCACCGATCCGTCGGCGTTCGAGTCGGGGTCGCTCGTGCTGCAGGCGATCCTCGCCGTCGTCACGTTCAGCCTCTACACGATCTACTGGTTCCACAAGGTCCACGTCCAACTGGACCGCGGGACGACGGCGAACTTCAGCCCCGCGTGGCGAACCATCGGGCTGTTCATCCCGCTCTACAACTTCGTCGTGCTCTGGCGGACGTCCCACGACGCGGAGGCGGTGACGGACAAGGACGGCATCCTCGTGTTCCTGCTGTTGCTCGTGTTCCCGCCGGCGGCGTGGTACCTCGTGCAGACCGGCATCAACAGGGTGGCCGCGGGCGGTCCCGATGCAGCGGCGCCGTCGGAGACCCTGTGAGCCGCACGTCTCGCGAACTTTAAGGGACACAGTCCCCTGCGTGAGGACATGAGCGAGGCCGAAGCCGGGCGGACGGCCGTCTGGACCGAGAAGTACCGCCCGCGCACGCTCGACGACGTGGTCGGGCAGGATCGGATCGTCGAGCGACTCCAGAGCTACGTCGAGCGCAACGACCTGCCCCACCTGCTGTTCGCGGGCGAGGCGGGCATCGGGAAGACCACCTCCGCGCAGGCCATCGCCCGCGAACTGTACGGCGACGACTGGCAGGAGTACTTCCTCGAACTCAACGCCTCCGACGACCGCGGGATCGACGTCATCCGAAACGAGGTGAAGTCCTTCGCGGAGTCGGACTGGCGCGGGCGAGAGACGGACACGCCCGGTCTGATCTTCCTCGACGAGGCGGACTCGCTGACCGACGACGCCCAGTCGGCCCTGCGCCGGACGATGGAGCAGTACTCGAACAACGTCCGCTTCATCCTCTCGTGTAACTACTCATCGCGCATCATCGACCCGATCCAGTCCCGCTGTGCCGTCTTCCGCTTCTCGCCGGTCGGCGAGGAGGCGATGGGCGACTACGTGCGCGAGATCGCCGAGACCGAGGGCATCGAACTCACCGACGACGGCGTCGACGCCCTCGTGTACGCCGCGGACGGCGACATGCGCAAGGCGATCAACGGCCTGCAGGCCGCGGCGGTCACCGGCGACGTGGTCGACGAGGAGGCCGTCTACACCATCACCAGCACCGCGCGGCCCGAGGAGATCAACGAGATGGTGACCGCGGCCCTCGACGGGGAGTTCGCCGTCGCGCGCTCGGTCCTCGACGACCTGCTCTCCGAGAAGGGGCTGGCGGGCGGCGACGTGATCGACCAGTTGCACCGCTCGGTCTGGGACTTCGACATCCCCGACGACGCGGCGGTGCGCCTGCTGGACCGCATCGGCGAGGCCGACTACCGCATCTCCGAGGGCGCCAACGAGCGGATTCAGTTGGAGGCGCTCCTGGCCGCGGTCGCGCTGGACGACTAGGCGAGTCGGTAGTCGACGTACATGCCGACGAGCGCGCCGAGGCCCGCGCCCGCACCGGCGAGCAGGGCGCCGCCGACGCCGGGATCGGGCGTCGCGTAGCCGAGGACCGCACCGAGGCCGCCGCCGAGGCCGGCGACGAGGGGGCCGAAGCGTCCGTTTCTGAGGGGGAGGGCAGTCTCGCTCACGAGCGACCGCTGGGCCTCGGGCGGCAAAAAGCTAGTCGAGCGAGGCGGGCGGGCCGCCGGGCAGGCTGTCGCGGTCGTGGGGCGCGTCGAAGTCCGGGTCCGGGCCGGCGGGGATCAGGCCCGCGGGGTTGAGGTCGTCGTGGCTCAGGTAGTAGTGGGCCTTGACGTGGTCCATCACGCAGGTGCCGGCGACGCCCGGCGTCTGGTACAGGTCCCGGACGTAGCCCCACAGGTGCTCGTAGTCCGTGATCTGCCGGCGGTTGCACTTGAAGTGGGTGTGGTACACCTCGTCGAAGCGGTACAGCGTCGTGAACATGCAGACGTCCGCGAGCGTGAGGTCGTCGCCCAGCAGGTAGCGCTGGTCGGCCAGCAGGTCGTCGTAGCGGTCGAGGGCGTCGAAGAGGTCGTCCACGGCGGCGTCGTAGGCCGACTGGGACGCCGCGAAGCCCGCGCGGTAGACGCCGTTGTTGACGTCGGGGTAGATGTCGTCGATGACCGCGTCGATCTCGTCCTGCCGGTCCTCGGGGTAGAGGTCGACGTCGGTCTCGCCCACGTCGCCGAACGCGGTCGCGAGGATCTTGATGATCTCCTCGGACTCGTTGTTGACGATGGTCTCGTCCTCTTTGTCCCAGAGGACCGGGACGGTGACGCGGCCGGTGTAGTCGGGATCGGCCGCGGCGTACACCTCGCGGAGGTAGTCGCTGTCGGCGACCGAGTCGGGGGTACAGCCCTCCGTCTCGGGGGCGAACTCCCAGCCCTGATCGATCCGGTGGGGGTCGACCACGTCCACGGAGATGGCGTCCTCCAGTCCGAGGAGGGCGCGGGTGATGAGGGTGCGGTGCGCCCACGGGCAGGCGTAGGAGACGTAGAGGTGGTAGCGGCCCGCCTCGGCGTCCGCGGGGTCGACCCAGTCGCGGAACGTCGTCGTCGTGCGCTGGAACTCCCCGCTCTCGTCGTGGTCGAGCATCTCGGCGTCCGTGAACCACTCGCCGTCGATCATTCGGCCCATGGGCACCACCACGGCCGCCGCGGGATAAAGCGCGGTGGCTCCGGCGGGGCGCGCCGGGGCAGGTGACACGCGTGTCACCTGTGGGAAGTGTTAAACGGATCGTCACCGATTACTGCCCATGACCGACCAACCGAGGAGAGTGTCGTGCCGGGACTGAGCGACCGGTACGGCGCGATTGTGGCGTCCCGCTACCGGCTCGTGGTGGTCGCGATGCTGCTGCTCACCGCCGTAGTCGGCGCGGGCGCGGTGCTGGGCGAGTCCGAGTCCGGAGACATCGGGCAGTTCGAGACGGACTCGCCGGCGCAGGCCGCCCTCGATCAGATCGAGGTGGAGTACCCGAGCGACGACGCCACCGTCGCGCAGGTCGTGGTCCGCGGGGACGCGCTGTCTCGCGACTCGCTCTTGGCGGGCCTGCGACTCCAGCAGGCGATGCGCGAGTCGGCGACCGTGGCCGAGACGCTCGAACCCGAGCGGGGCGTCGTCGGGGTCGAGAACGTCGTCGGGAGCGCCGCGGCCCGCGCCGACGGCGTCGAGGACCCGTCGCTGGCCGATCAGATCGCTGCGCTCGACGGCCGCGACGCGGCCAGCGTCGAGGCCATCGTGGAGCGCGTGCTCGACCCCGAGTCGGACGCGCCGGGCGACCCGTACCAGTTCCTGCCACAGAGCTACGAGCCCGGCACGGCGAGCGCCGACGCGCGGATCACCTTCGTCTTCCAGACCGGCGCGGACGCCGCGAACGCGGAGGCCCAACTGGCGATCGAGTCGCTCGCCACCGAGCGCTTCGACGACGCCTTCGCGTTCGGGCAGGGGATCGTCGACGACGCGTCCTCGCGGGCGGTCGGGGACAGTTTCGCCATCATCACTCCTGTCGCGCTGGTGCTGGTCCTCCTCGCGCTGGGGCTGGCCTACCGGGACCTGATCGACGTGCTGATCGGCCTCGTCGGCATCGCCGCGGTGATGGCGTGGCTGGCGGGCCTGCAGGGCTGGCTCGGCGTCCCCTCCAGCCAACTGCTCATCGCGGTGCCGTTCCTGCTGATCGGGCTCTCGATCGACTACTCGCTGCACGTGGTGATGCGGTACCGCGAGGCGCGGGAAGGCACGCTGAAGGCCGACGACGGGCTAACGGGCCGGCGCGACCCCTCGACGGCGATGCGCGTCGGCGCCGGGAGTGTCGTGTTCGCGCTGGGGGCGGCGACGGTCTCCACCGGCGTGGGCTTCCTGTCGAACTACGTGAGTCCCCTCGCCGCCGTCCGTGACTTCGCGGTGCTGTCCGCGGGCGGCATCTTCGCGGCGTTCGTCGTGTTCACGACGCTCGTGCCCGCGCTGAAACTCGGCGTCGAGCGAGTGCTCGCCGCGCGGGGCTTCGAGCGCGAGAAGCCCGCCGTCGGGGTGGGCGCCGGCCGAATCCGGGGGCTGTTGACCGGCGCCGCGACCCTCGCCCGACGAGCGCCGGTCGCGGTCGTCCTCGTCGGCCTCCTGCTCTCCGCGGGCGGCGCGGCGAGCGCCGCCGACATCGACACGGAGTTCAACCGCGCCGACTTCCTGCCGGAGGACCCCCCGGCGTGGACGGAGTCGCTGGGCCCGCTGGCACCCGACGACTACGACGTGCGCGAGCACGCGGCGTACCTCGGGGCGAACTTCCGCCAGCGGGGCGGCGACGCGGAGGCCCAGATACTGCTCCGGGAGGGGGTGACCGACCCCGTCACGCTCCGCGCCCTCGCCGAGGCGACGAAGGCGGGCGACCCCGACTCGGCGGTCGTCGTGCGGCCGGACGGCACCGCGGCGATCACGGGGCCGCACACGCTCCTCCGGGACCTCGCGGCGGAGCACGAGCGCGTGGCGACCGCCATCTCCGACCGAGACGGCGACGGAGACGGTCTACCGGACGCCGAGGTCGCCGCGGTGTACGACGCCGCCTACGAGGTAGCGCCCGAGGAGACCGCGCGCGTGCTCGCGCGGTCGGACGGGGCGTACACCTCGGCGCGCCTGCTCGTCGGCGTGCAGGGCGACGCGGCCGCCGGAACGGTCGCGTCGGACGTGCGCGCGGTGAGCGATCGGATCGCCGCGGCGGCGCCGGTGACGGCCGTCGCGACCGGCGGCCCCGTCGTCACGGCCGTGATCCAGGACGCCCTGCTGACGACGCTGGTGGAGTCGTTCACCGTGACGCTCCTGGTGATCCTCGGGTTCCTGGTCGCGCTGTACTGGTGGCGCTACCGCGCGCCGACGCTCGGGGCGGTGGCGCTCGTCCCGGTGGTGCTCGCGCTGGCGTGGCTGCTCGGCACCATGTCGGCGCTGGGGCTGAACTTCAACAGCGAGACGGCGGTCATCACAAGCCTCGCCATCGGACTGGGGGCCGACTACAGCATTCACCTCACCGACCGCTTCGTGGAGGAGCGCGACGACGCGGCCGACGCGGACGCGGCCCTGACGGCGGCGGTCCGCGGAACCGGCGGCGCGCTGCTGGGCAGCGCGACGACGACCGCGGCCGGGTTCGGGGTGCTGGCGCTGGCGCTCTCCCCGCCGCTTCAGCGCTTCGGCACGGTCACGGGGCTGGCCATCGTCTACGCCTTCGTGGCCTGTCTGACGGTGCTGCCGTGTCTGCTGGTCCTGCGTGAGCGGGTGCTGGCGCGGCGAGCGGCGTAGCGGGCGGGCGCAACTGCGGAATCCTTTTGCCCGCCGACCGACTGACCGGGAACAATGAGCGACCTCTCGGAGGAGTACCGCCTCGACTACTTCGCGGACGAGGGGTTCGTCCGCGTCGAGTGCAGCGAGTGTGGCACCCCCTTCTGGACACGCGACGGGGACCGGGAGACCTGCGGCGAACCGCCCTGCGCGGAGTACGGCTTCATCGACGACCCCGGCTTCGACGAGACGATGAGCCTCGAGGAGACCCGCGAGGCGTTCCTCTCCTTCTTCGAGGAGCGCGACCACGAGCGGATCGATCCCTACCCGGTCGCCGCGAACCGCTGGCGCGACGACGTCTACCTCACGCAGGCGTCGATCTACGACTTCCAGCCACACGTCACCTCCGGCGCGTCGCCGCCGCCGGCGAACCCGCTGGTCGTCTCCCAGCCCTGCATCCGGATGAACGACATCGACAACGTGGGCAAGACCGGGCGACACACGATGGCCTTCGAGATGGGCGGCCACCACGCGTTCAACGCCGCCGAGGGCTCCGACTACGCCTACGAGGGCGAGATCTACTGGAAGGAGGACGCCGTCCGCTACTGCGACGAACTGCTCGAAGCGGTGGGGGCCGACCCCGAGGACGTGACCTTCATCGAGGACGTGTGGGTCGGCGGCGGCAACGCCGGGCCCGCCTTCGAAGTCATCTACGAGGGGCTGGAACTCGCGACGCTCGTGTTCATGCAGTTCGAGCAGGACCCCGACGGCGAGATGGAACTGAAGGACGGCAACACGTACACGGAGATGGACCGCCGGGTCATCGACACCGGCTACGGCATCGAGCGCTGGACGTGGATGAGCCAGGGCACGCCGACCGTCTACGAGGCCATCTACCCCGAGATGATCGACGTCCTCCGGGAGAACGCCGGCCTCGACTACGACGACCGAGAGGCCGAGTTGGTCCACCGCGCCTCGAAGCTCGCGGGCCACATGGACATCGACGAGGCCGAGGACATGGAGAGCGCCCGCGACAACATCGCGGAGCACCTCGACGTCCCGACCGCTGAGCTTGCAGACCTGATGGAGCCGCTGGAAGACATCTACGCCATCGCCGACCACTGCCGCGCGCTGGCCTACATGTTCGGCGACGGCATCGTCCCGTCCAGCGCCGGCACGGGCTACCTCGCGCGGATGGTCGTCCGCCGCACGAAGCGGCTCTGTGACACCGTCGGCGTCGACGCGCCCCTCGACGAACTCGTGGACATGCAAGCCGACCGGCTCGGCTACGAGAACCGCGACGCGATCCGGGACATCGTGCGCACGGAGGTCGAGAAGTACCGCGAGACCCTCGACCGGGGCGGCCGCCGGGTGCGACAGATCGCCACGGAGCACGCCGAGCGCGGCGAGGCGATCCCGACCGCGACGCTCGTCGAACTGTACGACTCCCACGGCCTCCAGCCTGACATGGTCGAGGAGATCGCCGACGAGATGGGCGCCGACGTGGAGATCCCCGACGACTTCTACGCCATCGTCGCCTCGCGCCACGACGCGGAGGGCGAGGCCGAGCGCGAGACCGACGAGGACGAGCGGCTGGCCGACCTCCCCGAGACCGAGCGCCTCTACTACGAGGACCAGTACGGCACGGAGTTCGAGGCCATCGTCCTCGACGTGTTCGAGCGCGAGGAGGGCTACGACGTGGTGCTCGACCAGACGATGTTCTACCCCGAGGGCGGCGGTCAGCCCGCCGACCACGGGATGCTCTCGACGGACGACGTGACGGTGCAGGTCGAGGACGTGCAACGCGAGGACGGCGTCATCCTCCACCGCTGCGACGAGAGCCCCGGCAAGGGCGAGTTCGTCCGCGGCCAGATCGACGTGGACCGGCGCCGGCGCCTGATGCGCCACCACACCGCCACCCACGTCGTCATCCACGCCGCGCGACAGGTGCTCGGCGACCACGTCCGACAGGCCGGCGCGCAGAAGGGTACCGACTCCTCCCGAATCGACATCACCCACTACGAGCGGCTCGACCCCGACACCGTCCGGGAGATCGAGCGGGTCGCCAACGACATCGTGATGGAGAACACCTCCGTCCGTCGCGAGTGGCCCCACCGCCACGAAGCCGAGGCGGAGTTCGGCTTCGACCTGTATCAGGGCGGCATCCCCCCGGGGACCAACATCCGCCTCGTCCACGTCGCCGAGGACGTGCAGGCCTGCGCGGGGACTCACGTCGGCCGCACCGGCGACATCGGCGCCGTCAAGATCCTGAACACGGAGCGCGTGCAGGACGGCGTCGAGCGCATCACGTTCGCGGCCGGCGACGCCGCCATCGAGCACGTCCAAGAGACCGAGGACGCGCTCCGCGCGGCCGCGACGACCTTCGACGTCGACCCCGCGGACGTGCCCGAGACGGCCGAGCGCTTCTTCACGGAGTGGAAGGAGCGGGGCAAGCGCATCGAGGCCCTCAAGGAGGAACTCGCGGAGGCCCGCGCGGCCGGGAGCGAGGCCGAGGAGGTCGACGTGGACGGCGTCCCGGCGACGATCCAGCGCGTCGACGGCGACATGGACGAACTCCGGGCGACCGCGAACGCACTCGCCGACGAGGGCGCCATCGCCGTCATCGGATCGGGCCGCGACGGGGCACAGTTCGTCGTCGCCGTGCCGGACGGCGTCGGCGTCGACGCCGGGGAAGTCGTCGGCGAACTCGCGGCCCGCGTCGGCGGCGGCGGGGGCGGCCCGCCGGACTTCGCGCAGGGCGGCGGCCCGGACGCCGACGCCCTCGACGACGCCCTCGACGACGCGCCGGAGATCCTGCGGCGCGTCAAAACCGACGCCTGATGCCCCGCGTCGACCGGGGCGCGGCGTCGCTGTACTACGAGGCGACCAGCGACGACCCCGAGGAGGCCGTCGCGTTCGTCGCCGAGGCAGGACTGGGCGCGTGGTCGTGGGGCTGGCAGCATCGCGCCGTCGCCGGGCCGCACGACGCCGTCGTCTTCGACCATCGGGGGACCGGGCGCTCGACGGGGGCCTCCGGCGAGGACTGGGACGTGGAGACGCTAGCGGCCGACCTCGACGCCGTCCTCGCGGACGCGGGGGTGCGCCGCGCCCACCTCGTCGGCCTCGGCGTCGGCGGGATGGTCGCGCTCGAACACGCTCGGACGCACGGCCGGGCGGCGTCGCTGGCGCTCGTCGGGACCGCGGCCCACGCGGGCGCGCTGGACCGGGGGGCGCTCGCGGACTTTCTGGACGGCGACCTCGCTGCGGGCCTGTCGGCGGAGTTCGTCGCCGACCGGCCGGGCGTGATCGACCAAATTCGAGCGTGGCGCGCGGACGAGGACGCGGCGGAGCCAGCGTGGCGCGCGCAGGTCGCCGCCGTCGCGGAGTTCGACGCGTGCGACGACCTCCACGAGGTGACGGTGCCGGCGCTGGTCGCACACGGCGCCGCCGACCGGATCGTGCCCGCGGAGGCGGGGGAAACGCTGGCCGCGGGCCTCCCCCGCGGCGAGCACGTGGCGTACGAGGGCGCGGGCCACCTCGTCACCGTCGAGCGCTCGCGGCCCCTCAACGACGCCCTGCTGGCGCACCTCGACGCGGCGACCCGGTGAGCGGCAGGATCAGACGGCGCCGTAACGCCTTTCGGCGTCAGAACCGTCTCGTGTGACGATGAGTCGCCTCCACGTCGCCTTGCTCGACGCCTCCCACGGGAGCGAGCACACGCCGCGGAACTTCCGCCGCGAGGTCGACGCCGACCTCTCGGAGTTCGACGTCTCCGGCGGGGACCTGCCGCCGGACTACCGCTACGACGCGGCCGTCGTCACCGGATCGCGCGCCTCGGTCTACTGGGACGAGCCGTGGATCGCGGACCTCAAATCGTGGGTCGACGGCGCCGTCGACCGCGACCTACCGCTGCTGGGCGTCTGTTACGGCCACCAACTGCTGGCGGACGTGCTCGGCGGCGAGGTCGGGGCGATGGACGACTACGAGATCGGCTACCGCGAGGTCGACCACGACGGGGGCCGCCTCTTCGAGGGGGTCGACGAGACGTTCACGGCGTTCACGACCCACTCCGACGAGGTGACGACGACGCCGCCCGGCGCCGAGGTGCTCGCGGAGAACGACCGCTCGATCCACGCCTTCCGGAAGGATGCCGCCTTCGGCGTGCAGTTCCACCCCGAGTACGACCCCGAGACGGCCGAATCGGTCACGCGGGGCAAGGACGAACTGGCCGACGAGCGGATCGCGTCGGTGCTGGAGGGGATCACCGAGGAGAACTACCGGGCGGCCTGCGAGGCGAAGGCCGTCTTCGAGAACTTCTGTGACTTCGTGCGGGAGCGGACGGCGCCCGTGGCCGCCGACTAACCCTCGAAGCGACCCGTCACGGCGCCACACTCCTCGCAGATCGCTTCCACGGCGTCCCGCTCGTCCACGAGGTCGAGCGACTGGGGCGTCTCCGTGCCGCAGTCCTCGCAGTGCCGGAGCACGTCCGTCTCGCCCGCCTCGCGGGGCGCGCCGACGACGAGGAGCGTCGCTCGCTCGGCGCCCTCGTTGACACAGCGCTGGTACTCGCCCGGCCCGAAGCGGACGAGGTCCCCCGCCGCCGCGGTCACGTCGCCGTCGGCAGTGCGGAAGGTGACCGTGCCAGACTGGACGTAGAACACTTCCTCCTGGTCGGCGTGGGCGTGGAAGCCGTAGGCCGAACTCTCGCCGGGAGCGAGTTCGTAGTAGTTGATCGCGAGGTTCGACGTGCCCAGCGCGTCCGAGAGGGGGCGGCTGACGCTCGCGGGGCCGATGCGGGTGTCGAGGTCGTCGAGGGTCACGTCGCGCATGGCTGTGCTGGGGACCGAACGCTGAAACGCCCTCCGATGGTCACTCCGAGCGGTCGATGTCGAGGTGCTCGCGCACGTCGTCGAGCACGTCGGACTCCGCGAGTTCCTCCAGGCGCTCGCGGAAGTGATCCTCGCAGAGACCCACCTGCACACCGTCCTTCTCGACGGTGACGTCGGCGGTGTCCTCACAGTAGTGGCACTGCATGTAGCCGGCCCTAGGGGAGCGGGGTACCTGAACCCTACGGCACCGGCGAGGGCCGGTCAGGGAAGCCGGTCGGCGACGCGTTCGTACGCCTCGCGGTCCAGTCCGGCCGCGCCGAGGGTCTCGCCGTGCGCGTCGCTGCCGCCGGTCGGAACGAGGTCGTGGGCGTCGATCGCGCGCTCGACCGGCGCGAGCGACGGGTCGGCGGCGTAGGGGTAGTGGAGTTCGACGGCGTCCAGCGACGCGGCCCGCGAGAGCGCGGCCTCCGGGTCGGGGTACCGGAGCGGGTGCGCGAGGCCGACGAGCGCGCAGGCCTCCCGGAGGAGCGCGGCGCCGCGCTCGAAGTCCGGCACGTCGCGGGCGACGTAGCAGGGACAGTCCTCGCCGAGCAGCGACTCGAAGGCCGCCTGCACGTCGTACTCCGGGTGCGCGTCGGCCACGGCGCGCGCGACGTGGGGTCGCCCGACGCCGGGTTCGAGGGGGACGGCCAGTTCGACGCCGAGGCGGTCCTCGACGCAGGCGACCATCGTCCGCGCGCGCTCGATCCGGTCGGTCTGGAGGCGGTCGAGTTCGGCCGCCAGCGCGTCCGTGGGGCGCGCGCCGTAGCCCAGCAGGTCGAGGTAGCCGTCGGCCGTCGCGACCCGGAGTTCGACCCCGCTGATCACCGTCACCCCCGCGCGCTCGGTCACGGGGGCCTCGAAGGCGGGATTGAGCCGGTCGTGGTCGGTGACCGCGACGACCGAGAGGCCGGCGTCGCGGGCGGCGGCGGGCACCGCCTCGGGGGCGAGCGACCCGTCCGAGACGGTCGTGTGGACGTGGAGGTCGGCGTGCACCGACATACGCGACCCCACGTCCGGTGCCGAGAAGGGGTTTGGGATCGGCGACACATTGATTAGCGGTGACCTGAAAGGTTGGGTGTGAGTACCAATGTCACTGGGAGCCTACGACGAGGCCGAGCACGAGCGGCGTGAGCGGAAGAACAACACCGTCGACATCAGCGAGGAGGACGACCGGACCACCTACGAGGGATCCGTGGAGTACGACACGGGGGAATCGACCGACGAACTGCTCGACCAGTTCAAGCGCCTGCAGTCCGACTAGCTCCTGAGCCCCCACAGCGAGAGTCCGATCGCGAGAAACGTCGCGCAGACGTGGCCGACCAGCGCGAGCGCCAGCAGGGGGTGGTCGACGACCGCCGGCAGCAGAACCAACTGGAGCGCCGCGAACAGCGCCGTGTCCCGGTCGGCCCGGCGGAGCGTCGCCGCGGCCTCGGCGTCGAAGTCGAGGGTGAAACTCCGCCACGTCGCCACCACCGCCGCCCACCACGCGGTGCCGATGCGGTAGCAGACGTCCCAGCACACCAGCAACGCGAGGTACACCGCCGGCACCGGGAGCGGGTCGCCCAGAAGCGACGGGAGGAGCGTCGGCGCGCTCCGGGGGTCGAGGACGAACAGGTACGTCAGCAGCGCCACGTAGGCCAGCAGGCCGAGGACCACCTCGACGCTCGACCCGAACAGCGCCCGGACGTAGGCCTCGGGCAGGTCGACCGCCCGGAGGCGACCCGCGACGGCGTGCATGAAGGCGCTCCCGGCCGCGGCGACGAGGACGGCCGCCGTCCCGGGCACCGCGGCGTCCCACCGGCCGTAGGCGGCCGCGAGGGCGAGGACGCCCACTTCGAACAGCGCGAACTGGACGACGACGGCCGCCCGCGGCGACAGGTCGATGCCCGGCACCGCGCCGACGATGCTCTCGTACACCCACGTCTCCCCGAACTCCGGGCGGGCCATCACCGCCCCTCCAACGCCCGGCGGACGCCCTCGTCGAAGGGGGTCAGCCCCACGTCGAGGACCCCCCGGATCTGGTCGTCGTCGGCGACGACCGGGTTCCGCAGGCCCTCGATGAGGGCGTGGGCCAGCGATCGGTCCACGTCGGTGACCAGATCGACCCAGTACGCCGAGAGCCGGGGCGTGAGGACCGGGACCGGCAGGAGGACGACGCGGTTGCCCATCTGGGCGGCGGTCCGCTCGAGCATCTCGCCGTAGGTCAGCACCTCCGGCCCCCCGATCTCGTAGGTCTCGCCCGCCGTCTCCGGGTGCTCGAGGAGGCCGACGAGGTAGGCGACCACGTCGTCGACGTAGATCGGCTGGCACGGCGTCTGCACCCACTTCGGCGTCACCATCACGGGCAGGCGGTCGGCGAGCTGGCGCACGAGGTCGAAGCTCGCGCTCCCGGCGCCCACGATCACGGCCGCGCGGAGCGTCGTGAGGGCGTAGTCGCCCTCGCCGAGGACGGCCTCCACCTCGCGGCGGGAGCGCAGGTGCGGCGAGAGGTCGCTGCCCTCGACGCCGAGGCCGCCGAGGTACACTACCCGCTCGACGCCCGCCGCGTCCGCGGCCGTGGCGAAGTGCCGCGCGAGGAGGCGGTCCCGGGCCGCGAAGTCCGTGCCCGCCCGCATCGAGTGGACGAGGTAGTAGGCCGCGTCGACGTCCGCGAACGCGTCGCGGACGGCGTCGAGGTCGGCGAGGTCGCCCGCGCGGACCTCGACGCCCTCGGGCGGATCGTATCGGTCGGGGTCGCGGACGAGCGCCCGGACCTCGTGGCCCGCCGCGAGCAGGGCGGGGACGAGACGGCCGCCGACGAAGCCAGTCGCACCGGTGACGAGTACGCGCACGGGCCAACGACGGGCGCCACCCTCTTAGTCATTCCAGCCGGGCGTCGGGGGCGCACCCCGGCGCTCCTCGACGGCGGCCCCGAGGTCGGGGGTCTCGTCAGTGCGCGCGGCCCACTCGCCGGCCGCCGCGCCGACCCACGACTCGGTCTCGCGGGCCCGCTCCCGGTCGGTCGCCATCCGTTCGCGGTTCACGTCGGCCGTCCCGGGGGCGCTCGCGGCCGCCGCGCCGACGAAGCGCGCCCGGTCGTCGTCGGTCAACTCGTCCGCGACGAGGCGGTCGACGACGCCCGCGAGGTCCGCGGGGTCGGGGTAGCAGAACACCTTGCTCCCGAGGGCCTGCGGGCCGAGGCGCATCGCGTCGAGGCCGTCGGGCGGGTCGCCGTCGAGCAGTCGCTCGTCGCCCGTCTCGCGCTCGACGCGCTCGCACTCGGTCTCCACGTCCAGCGCGAGGTTGTGGCCCGGGAACGCCGCACACTCCTCGGGGTACGCCTCGTCGCCGTGGATCCGACACTGGAGGGTGTCGGGGTCGAGGAAGACGCAGGCCGGGAGCCACGCGGCGTCCTCGGCGCCGACCGGTGCGACCGGCTTGGGCGGCTTCCGCAGGCCCACGAAGAAGACCGGGCGCCCGCCGACGGCCGCGAGCGTGTGCCCGTCGACGGTGACCCCCTCGTCGGCGGCGAACAGGCGGGGCCGCATCGCGTCCCCGAGGCCCGCGTCGAGGAGCGCGCGCACGTCGGCCCGAGAGAGGGCGACGAGGCGGTACACGTCGTCCAGCGGGCGGTAGTCGCCGCGGCGCGCCCCGTCGAGGTCCGCGTCGGCCAGCGCCCGCCAGTCGGCACAGCAGCCCGCACACCCCTCGCAGTTCACCTCCATGTCGTGTGGGTCGATGGCATGGCCCAAAAGCGCGGCGGGAGACTCTTGGGCGCCGGTCCCCAACGGAGCGGCATGAGCGGCGACGAGTGCGACGGCTGTGGCGCGGAGGTGGCCATCGGGGGCGGCATCGCCGACCTCTGGTCGCTCCGGAGCGGGTCGACCGACGGCCTCATCCTCGAACTCGCGGACGGGAGCGAGCACTTCCTCTGCTACGACTGCATCGAACAGCTCCCCGACGACCGGGAGCCGACGGCCGAGGACGTGGCCGGGCTCTAGCGACGTGCTTTAGGTCGGGGGGCGACTCTCGACTGCCGTGACCCCCGAGCGCATCCACGAGGAGTTCCCGGCGCCGTCGTACCGGGGGGCCCAGCGTGACGCGCTCGACCGGATTCAGTCGGCCTTCGCCGACGGCAACGACGTGGTGCTGGTGCGCGCGCCGACCGGGAGCGGGAAGTCCCTGCTCGCGCGGGCCGTGATGGGCTGTGCCCGCCGGATCGAGGAGGCCGAGCCCAAACAGCCCACCGGCGCCTACTACACGACCCCGCAGGTGTCCCAACTGGAGGACGTGGCCGCCGACCCGCTGCTCGACGACCTCCAGATCATCCGCGGGAAGAACAACTACACCTGCATCCTCGCGGGCGAGGAGGACACCCCGGTCGATCAGGCGCCCTGCGTGCGAGAGCGGGGCTTCGACTGCTCCGTGAAGCATCGCTGTCCCTACTTCTCCGACCGGGCCGTCGCGGCCTCCCGCGAGTTCGCGGCGACGACGCTGGCGTACTTCATGAACACCGCCGGCTCGGACGTGTTCGGGATGCGCGACGTGGCCGTGATCGACGAGGCCCACGGCCTCGCGGAGTGGGCGGAGATGTACGCCACCGTCGAGTTGGGCCCCCGGACCGCTCCCATCTGGGACGACCTGAAGGTCCCGGACGTGGACGGCCCGGACCGCGCGGCCCGCTTCGCCGAGAACGTCGTCGACGTCTGCGAGCGGGCGAAAGAGGAGCTGGCCGCGCAGGACGAACTCACGCCCGACGAGGCCGCGCGCCGGGACCGCCTCACCGACCTGAAAAGCGACCTGAACTGGTTCGCCGAGGACTACCGCGACCCGCACAGCGACACCGTCTGGGTCGTGGATCAGGCCGAGAGCGGCGCGCTGACGATGAAGCCGATGGACCCCGGCCGCTACCTCCACCACACCGTCTGGGACCGCGGCCGGAAGTTCGCGCTCCTGTCGGCGACGATTCTGGAGAAGGAGGCGTTCTGTCGGGGCGTCGGCCTCGACCCCGCGAACGTGGCCCTCGTGGACGTGGAGCACACGTTCCCCCTCGACCACCGGCAGCTCTACGACGTGACGCAGGGGAAGATGACCTACGAGGAGCGCGACCGGACGATTCCGGCCGTCGGCGAGACGCTCGTGCGCCTGATGGCCGCCCACCCCGCGGAGAAGGGCATCGTCCACGCCCACTCCTACGACATCCAGTCGCGGCTGGCGGCCGAACTCGACGCCCACGGCGTCGGCGACCGGGTGCGCACCCACGACAGCGACGACCGGGACGAGCAGTTGGCGGCGTTCCTCGACGCCGACCGACCGGAGGTGTTCCTCTCCGTGAAGATGGAGGAGGCCCTCGACCTGGAGGGCGAGAAGGCGCGCTGGCAGTTGCTCTGCAAGGCGCCGTATCCGAACACCAGCGACAGCCGCGTCGCGCGCCGCCTCGAAGACGACCAGTGGGCGTGGTACTACCGGCAGGCGCTCGCGACGGTGATTCAGGCCTGCGGGCGCGTCGTCCGCTCGCCCGAGGACCACGGCGCGACGTACGTCGCCGACGAGAGCGTCCTCGACCTGTTCGACCGCGCGGCGTCGTCGATGCCGCCGTGGTTCGCCGAGCAGGTCACCGCGATGACGACCCCGGACCTGCCCGCGGCGGACCCGGAGGGCGCGCTGGCCGGCATGGACGGCGCGGCCGTCGAGACGCGCCGATCCGCGCCGACGACGGACGACGCCGACGACGGCGACGACCGCCGGCAGTCGCCGCTCTCGGACGTCTGGGGCGCGGAGTGATCAGGCGACGCGGGCGCAGACGACGACGTGATCCACGCCGGGGCTGTAGCTCTTGACGACGCGCCGCTCGGTGACCGACGCGGAGCGGCCGCGCTCGGCCGCCGCCGACCGGATGCGGGCCGCCGGTCGCGCGAAGGGGTCGTCGGTCGGCGTCGTCGCGTGGAGGTGGACGACCCCGCCCGGCGCGAGGCCGGCGAGGCCTGCCCCGACGTACGATTCGGCGTCGTAGTGGCCCAGCAGGATCCGATCGGCGGCCACGTCGCGCCGGGCGAGAACGTCCCGGCAGTCCGCGAGCACCGGGCGGACGCGGTCCGCGACGCCGTTCCTACGCGCGTTCTCCACGAGGTACCGGAACGCGGCGGGGTTGCGCTCGACTGCGAGTACGTCCGCCCCCGCGCGGGCCGCCGGGAGCGCGAAGTAGCCGATGCCGGCGAACAGATCGAGGACCGTCTCGGCGGGTCCGACGGCCGATCGAGTCCGCGCTCGCTCGGCCGCGTTGCCCGGCGAGAACATCACCTCCCGGAGGTCGAGGGCGTACTCGGTGCCGTGCTCGACGTGGACCGTCTCGGTCTCCCCGCGGCCCGCGACGACGGCGACCTCGGGTTCGCGGTGCTCGCCGGCGATGCCCCGGCGGTCGAGGACGGTGTGGGCCCCGCCGTGCAGTTCGAGGAGCGCGTCGCCCACCGCCGCCGGGCGCGGGCACCCGTCGAAGTCCGCGAGCACCACGTCGCCAAGGACGGCCCACGACGACGGCGCGCGCTCGATCTCGGCCGCGGAGAAGCCGCGGGCCCGGAGCAGGTCGTCGAGGCCGCGGCGCCGCGGGACGGGGTCGGGATCGGCGACGACCTCGCGCACGGACGCGGTGTCGAGGGCGTCGGTGACCGGGACGGCGACCGTCTCCGCGTCGCGCTCCCGGACGCGGCGGCCGTCGTCGTAGACGCCCCGCTCTCGGGCGAGTTCGATGACCCGCTCGGCGTCGGGCTTCCGGCAGACGGCGACGCGGTCAGTCATCCGGCAGGACGTGGAGGCCGGCGCGAGAGCGGAGGACGGGGACCGCGTCCCGGTCCACGTCGAGATAGGAGGGGCGGGGCACGGTCTTGGCCTCGTAGGTCTCCGGGTCGAGGACCTGCACCGCGTGGTCGTCCTCGACGGCGACCAGCGTCGTCTCGGCGGCGTCCTCGCGGGTGCCGAGGCGGCGGGCGTCGGGCGCGGCGCCGTCCTCGAAGGCCGCCTCGTAGGGGTCGCCCGTCGTCAGGCGGACGCCCTTGAGGTTGCCCTGCGCGCTCCGGACGAGCACCGGGCCGTCGCCGTCCTCGGGGTCGATGACCGTTCCCGGCCGGTACGGCGGGAGGCGCACGGCGAAGGTGACCCGGTAGACGCCGTTGCCGTCCTCGTCCTCCGTGACGAGCGTCTCCGAGTCCGAGACGGTGCCGCCGAACTCCTCGACCAATTTGTTGGCGACGTTCTTCCCGATCTTGTTGGTCGAGACCTTCAGGTCCAGGCCCTCCGGGCGCTCCGTGACCTCCGTCACGAAGGCGTTCCGGTCGCCCGTGGCCTCCATCTCCGAGACCACGTCCTCCGCGATCTCGCGGGCGCGCTGGGTCTCCTCGTCGGTGGGCGTGCGGTCGAGCGCCCGGACCTGGATGGTGCTGGCGTAGTAGTCGCCGGCGATGCGGCCACACCGCGAGCAGGTCTCCGTCGAAATCTTGACCGGCACCGTCACGGACTCCGAGAGGTGGGTGTCCCGGACGACGCCGCTGAAGTGCGCGTGCATCCGGATGGTCGTCTGGTCGACCTGCTCGGGTTCGACCTCCCAGCGCACGTCCTCGGCGCCGACGTGGACGCCGAGGGCCTCGGTGACGGCGTCGATGGCGACGTCGGTGTAGTCACGGGCGCCCACGTCCACCCAGCGGTTGCCCCGATGGACCGCGCCACAGACCCCACAGACCCGGACCTCGACCCGCTCGGGCGCGTCCACGAGGTCGAAGCGGTCGAAGTAGCAGGCGTCACAGAGCGACCGCTCGCGCCGCCCGCCGAGGTCCCGGTCGTCGGGGTCCGCCGAGACCGGATCGCCGCAGTTGGGGCAGAAGCCCCGCGTCTCCGACATACGCGATCAAACGGCGCTCGCGCCTAAAAGGGCCCCGGACCGGCGAGTTTCACTTTCACCGGGGTGTTGACGAGGGTTTATGTGCGGGGCCGCAGAAAGGAAGAGTACGATGTCAGCCGAAGCAGACCTCCAAGATCTCCCCGGCGTCGGCCCCGCGACGGCCGAGAAGCTCCGGGACAACGGGTTCGAGAACTACCAGAGCCTCGCGGTCGCCAGCCCCGGCGAACTGTCGAACACGGCCGACGTGGGCGAGTCCAGCGCCGCGGACATCATTCAGGCCGCCCGGGAAGCCGCCGACATCGGCGACTTCGAGACGGGCGCGGACGTGCTCGAACGCCGCGAACAGATCGGAAAGCTGACGTGGGGCGTCGACGAGGTCGACGAACTGCTCGGCGGCGGCGTCGAGACCCAGTCCATCACCGAGGTGTACGGCGAGTTCGGCGCCGGCAAGTCCCAGGTGACACACCAGCTCTCGGTGACGGTCCAGTTGCTCCCCGAGCACGGCGGCCTCGACGGGAGCGCCATCTTCATCGACAGCGAGGACACGTTCCGCCCGGAGCGCATCGACGACATGGTGCGCGGGCTGGACGACGAGATTCTCGAAGCCGAGATGGAGCGCCGCGGCATCGAGGGCGGCGTCGACGACGAGGACGCGCTCGAAGATCTCGTGAACGACTTCCTCGACAAGATCCACGTCGCGAAGGCGTTCAACTCCAACCACCAGATCCTCCTCGCGGAGAAGGCACAGGACATCGCGGGCGAGTCACAGGACGACGAGTTCCCCGTCCGCCTGCTCTGCGTCGACTCGCTGACGGCGCACTTCCGCGCGGAGTACGTGGGTCGTGGCGAACTCGCCGAGCGACAGCAGAAACTCAACAAGCACCTCCACGACCTGATGCGCGTGGGCGACCTCAACAACACGGCCGTCCTCGTGACGAATCAGGTCGCGTCGAACCCCGACTCGTACTTCGGCGACCCGACCCAGCCCATCGGCGGGAACATCCTCGGGCACACCTCCACGTTCCGCATCTACCTCCGAAAGTCGAAAAACGACAAGCGCATCGTGCGCCTCGTGGACGCGCCGAACCTCGCGGACGGCGAGGCCGTGATGCGCGTGCAGGACGCCGGTCTGAAGCCGGAGTAACAACCACGGTTTCGCACGGGGATCGGCGCACGCCGCGCCGCTCGCCGGCGAAAAACGTGGGGCAAATGCGCGCGGCCTCCCGCTCGTCGGCCCCGCTCCTGCGAGCGGCCGGCGGTCGCTCGCAGTCGGTCGTCGGTTCCACTACCGCCGACAGCGACCACCCCTGAGGGTGTCAGAAACCGCTTTTTCCGGCATTGCGTTCATCCCGCCAGACAGTGAACACGCCGAGAGGGAGATTTGCCAGATACTGTCAGCTCCGCGCCGACACCGTTATATGAGCGAGTGTTCAATCACTCATTCATGGGTTCACAGACGGAACGGCTCGAACGCCTCATCACCGAGGAGAGTGGTGGGTGCTGTGAGGGCGATATCGAGGACCGGCTCGAGTCGCTGCGCTCGTATCAATCAGAGGCACCGGCGAATCTCGAATCCGATCTCACCGCCCTCAAGACGTTGGGGAACGACACGCGATACACCATCGTCCGGCTGCTGAAGGGCGCTGACCGGGAACTGTGTGTCTGTGAAATCAATCCGCTCGTCGATGTCAGTGACAGCGCGATCAGTCACGCCCTTTCAGACCTCTCCGACGCCGGACTCGTCACGCGACGAAAGGACGGGACGTGGCGGTACTACGAGACGACTGATCGGGCCGAGGCGCTTCTTTCGGCCCTCGACGAGACGCGGGGGAGCGACTGATGACCGACACGCAGATTCGCGTCGCGTTCATGTGCGTCCAGAACGCGGGGCGATCCCAGATGTCGACTGCGTTCGCGGAACGCGAACGAGAGCGCCGCGGCCTCGACGGTATCGTCGAGATTCTCACTGGTGGCACCCATCCTGCCGAGCACGTTCACGACGTCGTCGTCGAAGTGATGCGCGAGGCGGACTTCGACCTCTCCGAGCGGACGCCACGGAAGATTTCGACGGCCGAGCTCGAGTCCTGTGACTACGTCGCCACGATGGGCTGTTCGACACTCGAACTCGACGCTGACAGCTCCGACGTCGATATCCGTGACTGGGCGCTGGACGATCCCGACGGCCACGACCTCGACCGGGTTCGAGAGATCCGTGATGAGATCCGGGACCGTGTGAGTGCGCTGTTCGACGAGATTGAACAGGAGGTGACCACGAGTGGCTGAACCGAGCGGCTCGCCAGCCGGCTCTGGCACCGCCGATGCCCACGACCACGGCCCGCACTGCGACTGCGAGAGCTGTGGTGACCCGCGATCGATGGATTTTCTCGATAAGTACCTCACTGTCTGGATCCTCGGTGCGATGGCCGTCGGTGTGGGACTCGGGTTCGTCGCCCCATCGGTAACCCAACCCATTCAGGAGTTCCATCTCGTCGAAATCGGTCTGATCGCGATGATGTATCCGCCGCTGGCGAAAGCCGATTACTCGCAGCTTCGCGCGGTGTTCAGCAACTGGCGGGTCCTCGGGTTGAGTCTCATCCAAAACTGGTTGATCGGCCCGACGCTCATGTTCGGACTCGCTGTGATCTTCTTCAGCGGGCTCGTGCCCGGCCTGCCTGCCCGGCCTGAGTTTTTCCTCGGGCTGGTGTTCATCGGGATGGCCCGGTGTATCGCGATGGTGCTCGTCTGGAACGAACTCGCAGACGGTTCGACCGAGTACGTCACCGGCTTGGTCGCGTTCAACAGCCTCTTCCAGATCATCACCTATGGGGTGTACGTCTGGTTCTTCGGGTTGTTCCTCCCCCCGCTGCTCGGGATGGAGACGCTCGTCGCCGGCATCGAGACGTTCAACGTGACGCCGATGCAGGTGTTCCAGGCCATCGTCATCTTCCTCGGAATTCCCTTCGTCGGCGGATTCCTCACGCGGTACGTCGGCACGCGAACCAAAGACGAGGAGTGGTACGAGGAGACCGTGATCCCGAAGATCGACCCACTCACGCTCGTTGCGTTGCTGTTCACGGTCATCGTGATGTTCGCCACGCAAGGCGAGACCATCGTCGCCTCGCCCGGAGACGTGCTCCTGATCGCCGTCCCGCTGACGATCTACTTCGTCGTAATGTTCCTCGTGAGCTTCGGGATGGGCAAGGGCATCGGCGCGGATTACTCGACGACGACGGCGATCGGCTTCACGGCGGCCTCGAACAACTTCGAACTCGCAATCGCGGTCGCCGTGGCGGTGTTCGGCGTCGGCTCCGGGGTCGCGTTCACGACCGTCGTCGGGCCGCTCATCGAGGTGCCGGTGTTGCTCGCGCTGGTCAACGTCGCGCTGTACTTCCAGCGAAAGCTCGACTGGAGTGGAGCCACGACCGGGCAGCTCACTCCGTCTTCCCCGGCCCCGCCCGCTGAAGACGACTGACAAGAGGTCGCACACGGGAGTGACAAACTCGCCACCCTGTCGAAACCGCCGGTGGGAGCGCACCCCCCGTCGTCGCATGTAGGCGGGGTGCGACACTCAGTCGCTGTCCGTAGCGGTCGTGGGTGGCACTACCGCCGACAGCGACCGCGTCTGAGGGTCTCAGTGGACGATTCTTGCGGGGTCGATTTCATTCAGCCCGACGGTCGACACGGCGATCGGTGGATTTGCGATACGTACCGCTAGGAGAAATCGACAGCGCACCACTTTCGGTCGCGTGTCACGCCGGGCGCTCAACCGCGAGGGAGAACCCCCAGTCGAACTCGTCGGCATCGTCCTGCTGGCCGACTGTGACCGTCGTCGCGAAGCGATAGGTGCCGGGAGACATGTAGCCCGAGGCAGCGTAATCGTCCCACACCTGGTAGGTCTCAGGTCGTGACTCACCGGCGGCGTAGGTGTCTGTGCCACAGCCGTACTCCTGGACGGCACATATCGCGTCCGCAGAGAGGTCGAACCGCCAGAGGTTGCCCACGCGGGAAGGGTCCCGACAGTCCAGCGCGAAGCCCGGGAAGTCCGGTCTGTGGAGGTGGAGACCGCCGGACTCACTGGCACCCTCGAACCGGTCGAAAAGCGCACACGACCCCCCATTCGGGGTGAGACTGCGCTCGCCGTCAGCCGTGTTGGTGAGTGTCGCTCGCACTTCGGCGGGGTCTGTACCGGTGACTGCCCCGTTCAGGAGCTCGACGTCGATAGCGACGGGAGAGTCGTCAGGAGCGGCGTCCACGCTCTCCACGGCGATCTGTCGCTGAACCTCGTCGGCGTCGAAGGTGGGCAGGTCGTCGGTCGTGGGGGCGCTGGTTCTCGTCGACGTGGGCTGGTTCGTGGCCGTCTCCGTCGGTCCCGCACCGACACTCGACAGGGACGCACAGCCCGCGCTTCCGCCCAGACAGTTGCGGTAGCAGCCAAGAAGGCTCTGCGGCGCATACTCGAAATCATTGTTGTATTGCTAAGTATTCTTTGATGACATCACCAGAAGCCGACGGGTCACGACCACCGGTACGTCCGTGGTCTGGATCTATTGTCTGTACTCTTCGACGTCAACGACCGTCTTTGTCTCATCGTGAGTGAGGTCGCTGTCGTCGGAGACCACCGGCGCGTCCAGTTCGCGCCCGACCGCCGCGATCAGTCCGTCGAGGCCGTCGAGGTACGGCCCGCCAGCGGCGACCTCGTCCGCAATCTCCCCTGCCGTCACGGCTGTTCTCTCGTCTACCGCGTGCTTGTCGCCCCACGAGAGGGCGGCCCGAGCTCCTGCGACATCACCGTTCGGGAGGTTTCCTTCGCCGACGAGTGCCTCGGCGTACGCCGGGACGGGCATCACCCATCGTTCGTTCTCACCGCCACTCGCTTCGTAGAACTCCTTCGTCGCTTCGACGCCGGCCAGATAGTCGATGAGAAACGTCGCGTCGAGGACCTTCATGCAGCGTCCTCAGCCCGCTCTCGCATCCGCTGCTTCCGCTTTTCCTTCGACTTCCGACGCCCGTCACGGACGCGCTCGGCGTCTTCGTCAGACCAGCGACCGAACCCATCGTAGAAGTCGCCGACGCTGTCCTCGTCGAGGACACGCTCCAGAACATCGTTGTAGCTCTCCCCCTCTCGCCGGAGCCGGTCGAGTTCCCGCTTCACCCGGTCGCTCACTCGAATCTGCTCATCAGCGGTTGCCATCGTTACGTCAACGTTAGCGTTGACACGCCTTAGTGGTTGGGTCACACGACGTCCGAAACCACGTCGAGAGACCACGTGTTTCGGCAGGGATAGTTCCGGTACGTACCGACGCCCCTCGTCACAGTGCGGCGGGTTCTCACCGGCGGCTATGGGGCGACACAGCCGGAAAGTGGGATTGTATACTTACTATTTTATGTCTGTAATGAAACCATTCACGTATGCCATCCTGCCCTGACTGCGATATCGAGATGGACGAGACGGAACACAAGACGTCATACCGTGGGGACGGAATCCGAATCGAATCCGGTGGCGGTATCTTGGGTGCGCTCGACCTCAAAGGGACGTACTTGACCTGCTACATCTGTCCAGACTGTGGGCTGGCCAGATTCTACGCCGATACGTAGTGCCTGTCCGTAGCGTTCGTCGAATCTCAAACCAAAGTCGTCACTGCTGCCAGTAGACCATCAGGTCCAGTTCGGGTCCGGAGGTGACGGTCGCCACGGCGAACGACTCCCGGCCTTCATCGGCGAGCGGTAACTCGTAGGACTCGCGCCGTTCGGCGCCGGCGGCGGCCACCGTCAGGTCGTACGCACCGGGCGTCTCGAACGTCCCGAGGTCCCAGGTCCTCCCTGCGTCGACCGTCCGCGTCTCGTCCACGACGGCCTCGTCGTCGTGGACGAGGGCCACCGCGACCTCGTGTTGCTCGTCGGTCGTGTTGTCGACGCGGACGTTGTGTACGGGAGCGGCGTCGCTCTCCGTGTCGAGCGTCGAACAGCCAGCGAGCGCCGCCGTCAGCGTCCCCGCGGCGGCGAGGACTGCTCGTCGGTCCACGGCGAACAGACCGAATCGGGGAGTAAGTGTCTTGTGTCCAACTACTCCGTCGTCGTCTCTTCGACGTCGTCCTCTCCGCGATAGATCTTGGCCCCGTCCTGCACGACCTTCTCGGCGAGGACGGCGCACTTGATCCGCATCGGCGTGACCTCGATGCCGAGGATGTCGAGGACGTCCTCGCGGTCGAGGTCCTCGACCTCGTCGAGGGTCATCCCGGGCAGTTCCTGCGAGAGGAGGCTGGCGGAGGCCTGACTGATCGCGCAGCCGTCGCCGGTGAACGCGGCCGACTCGATGGTCTCGTCGTCGTCGACCAGCGAGACGTAGAACGTGAGTTCGTCGCCACAGGAGGTGTTGTGGCCGACGTGGGAGTACGTGGGATCCTCGAGTTCCCCGTAGTTGCGGGGGTTCTTGTAGTGATCGAGGATCTGCTGGCGGTACATGTCCGAGCCCATGCTCATGGTGGATTTCGGTAGGGCAACGACGCGCAAAAGCGTTCCGGGGAGTCACGCCGACCGGCGCGCGGCGTACAGCGCCGGGAGACCGAGCGGCAGGGCCAGCAGGCCGAAGGCCGCGGCGGCCCGGCGAGCGTGGCGCGACTCCACCACCGCCAGCGCCGTCGCGGCGACGCCGAGTCCCGCCACGAGGTACGCCGCGTTGCTCCACGCGGGGACGTAGGAGGAGCAGTAGCCCCAGCAGACGAACGTGTAGGAGGGGGCGTTCCACGTCGCCGGGTGGAGTTTCGGCCAGAAGAACCGACAGTACGTCGTGAACGCGAGCATCGCCGCGGCCGGCAGGGCGACGAGCCAGCCCGTGCGCCCGCCGAGGGCGTCGCCGAACCGGCGGTAACCCGTGAGGACCAGCGCCGGCGCCGACGCCACGTAGAGCCAGATGCCGAAGGTGTACGTCACCGGCCAGTGCTCGACCCGCGGCTGTGCGGGACCGACGCGGAGCGCCGCCGGCAGCGTCGCCCACGGGAACGAGGGGTCCGGAACCGAGTTCGTGAGGAACGCCACGCCAGAGAGGGCCGTCGCGAGGCCGAACAGCCACGGGCCGGCGCGCGCGACGGCGTCGGCGTCCGGGAGTCGCATGGGCGTCTCTACGCAGCCCTCGCTTTTTTGCGATTGTCCCTCAGAATCCGAGACGCGGGGGCGTCAGCGCCGTGGAATCGAAACCGTCACTCGAAGATGTCGATGGCCGCCTCGACGCCCTCGATCATCGTGTCGACCTCGTCGCGGGTGTTGTAGAGGTAGAAGGAGGCCCGCGCGGACGCCGTAATGTCGAGGCTGTCGTGGAGCGGTTGGGTGCAGTGGTCGCCGGCGCGCAGGGCGACGCCGAAGTCGTTGAGGATCGAGGAGAGGTCGTGGGCGTGGACGCCCTCGACGTTGAACGCGACCAGCCCGGTGCGCTCGTCGGCGGGCGGGCCGTAGATCTCGACCCCGTCGATGGCGGCGAGGCGCTCGTAGGCGTAGGCCGCCAGTTGCTCCTCGTGGCGCCGGATGCGATCCAGCCCCACGTCGTCGAGGTAGTCCGCGGCCGCCGCGAGCGCGATGCCCTCGCAGATGGGGGGCGTGCCGGCCTCGTACTTCCACGGGAGCTCGTTCCACGTGCTCGTCTCGAAGGTGACCGACTCGATCATCTCGCCGCCGTAGAGGAACGGCTCCATCGATTCGAGCAGGTCCGCGCGGCCGTAGAAACAGCCGATGCCGGTCGGGCCGGCCATCTTGTGGCCGGAGAAGGCGTAGAAGTCGACGCCCAACTCCTGCACGTCGACGGGGCGGTTGGGCACCGCCTGCGCGCCGTCGGCGAAGATCAGGGCGTCCTGCTCGTGGGCGAGGTCCGCGAGTTCCGAAATGGGGTTGACCGTGCCGAGGACGTTCGAGACGTGGACCGCCGACACCATCGCCGTGTCGGGGCCGATCGTCTCGCGGGCGTCGTCCACGTCGAGGCGCCCCTCGTCGTCGAGGCCGACGTAGCGCACCGTCGCGCCCGTCCGCTCGGCGATCTGTTGCCACGTCACCAGCGAGGCGTGGTGCTCCATCTCCGTGAGCACGACCTCGTCGCCGGGGCCGAGTTCGTGGAGGCCCCACGCGTAGGCCACGAGGTTCATGCTCTCGGTGGTGTTCTTCGTGAAGATCAGCTCCTCGCGGCCCGCCGCGCCGACGAACTCGGCGAGGCGGTCGTGGGCCTCCTCGTAGGCGACGGAGGCCTCCTGGCTCAGGTGGTGGATCCCGCGGTGGACGTTGGAATTGACGTTGCGGTAGTAGTCGCTGATCACGTCGATGACCTGCTCGGGGGTCTGCGTGGTCGCGGCGTTGTCGAGGTAGACGAGCGGCTGGTCGTCGCCGACCCGCCGCTCGAGGATGGGGAAGTCCGCGCGCAGTCGCTCGACGTCGAGCGGGCTCGATTCCTGTGCTTCCATCGGCCCGATTTAAGTTTCGGAGCCACAACACTCCTTCGGTCCCGCAAACGTCGCCGGCGTCAGAGACGCAGGAACTGGGCGTGGAGCGTGCCGTCCACGGCGAGGACGTTCGCCTCGTCGACGAAGCCCTCCTCGATGGCGAGTTCGACGGCCTCGGTGCCGACGAGGTTCGCGACCGAGGCGTCGGCGAGCGCTGCCACGACCCGGTCGCGAGAGACCGACTCGCCGCCGTAGAACTCCTCGGTGACGGTCAGGGACACCTCGCCCTCCGCGAACGTCTCGCCGACGAGGCCGTCGTCGCAGACGGTGACGAGGCGGCCCCGGTCCGTCGCGCGCTCCGAGAGGATCATCCGACGAGGTCGTTCTCCTGTCGCTCGCGGATCTCGGCGGCGCGTTCGGCGGCCTCGGTGGCGGCCTCCTCGCGGCCCAGTTCCTCCAGCGCGCGGGCCTTCTCCTCGTACACGTCGGCCTGCCGGAACTCGAGGCGGATGGCGTTGTCCAGACAGTCCGCGGCCTCCTCGTGGCGGCCCTGCTCGTTCTCGATGAAGCCGAGGTTGTACCACGCCTGTCCGAGGCGGTCGTCGACCCGGACGGCCTCCTCAGCGTGCTCGTAGGCCTCGGTGGTCTCGCCGAACTCCCAGAGGGCGTACGCGAGGTTCGTGTGCGCCTCCGCGACGAAGGGGCCCTCCTCGGCGGCGTTGAGCGCGGCGCGGTGGGCGTCGATGGCGGAATCCCACTCCTCCAGTTCCGCGTGGCCGATGCCCTTGTTCACCCACGCCTCCTGCTCGAGGGCGTCGTCCTCGGCGAAGCGGGCCGCGCGCTCGAAGGCGTCGGTGGCCTGTTCGTGGCGGTTGATGCCCATGTAGTCGAGGCCGACGTCGACGAGGCTGTCGGCGTCCACCGCCTCGGAGGGGAAGTGCTCCTCGTCGAGGAGGTCCGCGACGACGCGGGCGTCCACGGGGTCGACCTCGTCCGGGTCGACGTCGAGTTCCGGCGGGTCGAGGTCGAAGCCCTCGTAGGGGTCGTCGAAGCCCGCGCCCGACGAGAACTCGTGGGGCTCGCGCTCGGGGTCGTCGGTCATGCACTCCCGATTGGGGAGGCGCGGAGTTAAGCCCACCGCACCCGACACGCCGGTATGCGCCTGTTCGTGAGCGTCGACCTCCCCGCGCGACTCGCGGCCGACGTGGCGGCGGTGCAGGAGGAACTGCGCGACGCCTCGGGTCTGCGGTTCACCGACCCCGCGCAGGCCCACGTCACGCTCGCCTTTCTCGGCGACGTGGGCGAAGACGAGGTGCCCGAAATCGAGGCCGCGCTGGACCGGGCCGTCGAGCGGGCCGGTGTGGCACCCTTCGAAGCGACCCTCGGCGGCCTCGGCGTGTTCCCGAGTCTCGACTACATCAGCGTCGTCTGGGTCGGCTTCGAGGACGGCGGCGACGCGCTGGGGCGACTGCACGAGGCAGTCGAGGCCGAACTCGCGCCGCTGGGGTTCGAGCCGGAGGACCGCGAGTTCACGCCCCACGTCACCGTCGCGCGGATGGACCACGCGGGCGGGAAAGCCCACGTGCAGCGCGTCGTCGAGGAGCAGTCGCCCACCGTCGGCGAGATGACGGTCGAGGAGATTCGGCTCACCGAGAGCACGCTCACCGACGACGGGCCGGTGTACGCGACGGTGGCGAGGGCGCCGTTGCCGGCGTAGCGGCGAGATGGACAGGATTTTATGCCCCGCGTCGGTACTCAGTCTCACTATGGGCAAGAAGTCGAAGGCCATGAAGAAGCGACTGGCCAAGCTGGAGCGGCAGAACAGCCGCGTCCCGGCGTGGGTGATGATGAAGACGAACCGCGACGTTCAGCGCAACCCCAAGCGCCGCCACTGGCGGCGTAACGACACGGACGAATGAGCGCCGAATTCGAGGAGCGCGTCATGACGGTGCCGCTCCGCGACGCGCTCGCAGCGCCCAAGCACGAGCGGGCCGACAAGGCGATGACGCTCATCCGCGAGCACCTCGCCCAGCACTTCAACGCGCCCGAGGACGCGGTGCGTCTCGACCCCTCCATCAACGAGGCCGTGTGGGCACAGAGCCGCAAGAACCCGCCGAGCAAGCTCCGCGTCCACGCCGCTCGCTTCGAGGAAGACGGCGAGCCGGTCGTGGAAGCCGAGCACGCGGACGAGTAGGCGACGCGTGCTCCGCGCCACCTTTATCGGATCGCCGTACGTCGGCGTGTTCGCCCGCGCGACCGACGACTACGTCTTCGTCAGGCCCGACCTCGACGACGACCTCGTGGCGAGCGTCGCCGACGAACTCGGCGTGACGGCCGTCGAGACGACCCTCGGGGGCTCCTCGACGGTCGGCGCGCTCGCGGTCGGCAACGAGAACGGGCTGCTGGTGAGCAGCCGCGTCCGCGACACCGAGCGCGACCGGATCGACGAGGCCACGGACCTCCCGATCCACGCGCTCCCCGGCCGGATCAACGCCGCCGGGAACGTCGTCCTCGCGAACGACGAGGGCGCCTACGTCCACCCGGACCTCTCCCGGACGGCGGTCCAGACCGTGCAGGAGGCCCTCGACGTGCCCGTGACGCGGGGCACCATCGGCGACGTGCAGACCGTCGGCACCGCCGCGGTGGCGACCGGCGACGGCGTGCTCTGTCACCCGAAGGCCACCGACGAGGAACTCGACGCCGTCGAGGACGCGCTGGGCGTCCGGGCCGACGTGGGGACGATCAACTACGGCGGCCCGCTCGTCGGCTCCGGGCTGGTCGCCACCGACGCGGGCTACGTGGTCGGCGAGGAGACCACCGGCCCGGAGCTCGGTCGGATCGAGGAGGCGCTGGGCTACCTCGACTGACCGATCCCGTAGTAGGAACATTCTTCCGGCTCGGCCCACCCTCTAGGGACATGAGCTTAGGCGGCGGTCAACAGCAGATGCAGGAACTGCAGCAGCAAATCGAAGCCCTCGGCGAGGAGATCGAGGGGCTCGAAGGCGAGATCGAGGAGATGCGGGCCGAGAAGTCCGAGATCGACGAGGCCATCGAGGCGCTGGAGAACATCGAGACCGGCGAGGAGATCCTCGTGCCGATCGGCGGGGGCGCCCGCGTCCGCGCCGAGGTCGACAACGTCGAGGAGATCATCGTCTCGCTGGGCGGCGGCTACGCGGCCGAGGAGGGCCGCGACGGCGCCATCGAGACCCTCGAGGGCAAGCAGGACACCATCGACGAGCGCATCGAGGAGGTCCAGGAGGAGATCAGCGAGGTCGAGTCCCAGCGCTCCCAGCTCGAGGAGCAGGCCCAGCAGGCCCAACAGCAGATGATGCAGCAGATGCAACAGCAGCAGGGCCAGGGCGAGTAACGCACCGACGATGTTCGACGGGCTGAAGGACAAGCTCGGCTCCTTCCGCGACGACGTCGAGGAGGAAGCCGAGGAGGGTGACGACGAAACAGAGAGCGGCGCCGAGGCCGACCCGGAGCCGGCGGGCGACGCCGACGTCGAGTCCGAACCGGACCCCGAACCCGACGCGGCGGAGGACGACGACGCCGACGAGGAGGACGACGGCGGGCGGTCCATCGGCGAGCGCGCGAAGCTGTTCGCCACGGGCAAGACCGTCATCGACGAGTCCGACCTCGAAGGGCCACTCGACGACCTCGAACTCGCCTTGCTCGCGAGCGACGTGGAGATGGAGGTCGCCGACGCCATCCTCGATCGGGTCCGCGAGAACCTCGTGGACACGACCCGCGCCCGCGGTCAGTCCGTCGGCGACGTCGTCGAGGACGCCCTCAAGGAGGCCCTCGTCGACGTGATGAGCGTCGGCCAGTTCGACTTCGACCAGCACATCGCCGACGCGGAAAAGCCGGTGACGATCGTGTTCACGGGCGTCAACGGCGTCGGGAAGACCACGAGCATCGCCAAACTCGCGACGCGGCTGGAGTCCCAGGGCGTCTCGACGGTGCTGGCGAACGGCGACACGTACCGCGCCGGCGCCAACGAGCAACTGCGAGAGCACGCCGAGAACCAGAATCTGGACATCATCACCCACGAGCAGGGCGGCGACCCGGCGGCGGTCATCTACGACGCCGTCGAGTACGCCGAGGCCAACGACGTGGACGTGGTGCTCGGCGACACCGCGGGTCGGCTCCACACCAGCAACGACCTGATGGCGCAACTGGAGAAGATCGGGCGCGTCGTCGACCCCGACATGACCATCTTCGTCGACGAGGCGGTGGCCGGCCAGGACGCGGTCCACCGCGCCCGCGAGTTCGACGACGCGATGGAGATGGACGGGGCCATCCTCACGAAGGCCGACGCGGACGCCGACGGCGGCGCCGCCATCTCCATCGCGCACGTCACCGGCACGCCCGTCCTCTTCTTGGGTACCGGACAGGGCTACGACGACCTCGACGTGTTCGACCCCGAGTCGATGGTCGAGGACCTGTTCGCGGAGTAGTCACTCCACCTCGCGTTCGGGCGGCGCGGCGTCGACGACGTCGAGTCGCAGTTTCTCCCCGTCGCGGCGGTAGGCGACGACGTTCTCGCGCTCCCACGGCGGCACGGCGACGAGCACCCGCGCCGCGAGGTCGTCGCGCCGTGAGAGGCCCTGCTCGCCGCCGGGGTGGGAGACGAAGCGGGCACCCCCGCTGGTCGGCGGCGTGCCGAGGTCGACGCCGAACACGTTGCGGATCGAGCGCCCCGCCTCGGGGAAGTAGAAGTCCGCGTACACCGGCGTCTCGGGCGGCAGGTCGGCCCAGTCGCCGGCGGGCGTCGACACCAGCGAGACGGTCACGGGGTCCGGGTCGGCGTCGCGAGCGAAGGACAACAGTACGTCGAGGGCGCCCTCGGTCACGACGACGCGGTCGTTGGTCACGCCCCACCTCCGGGCGCCACGGACAAGACCTTACTCCCACGTCACGGCGTCGAGCGAGACGTCCTCGAAAGTCGCGGTGGCCGCTTCGTCCTCGACGTGGCTGCACACGGCGAGACCGACGAGGGCTTCGTCGCCGAGAGGCACCGTCTGCTCGTCGAGGGCCTCCCAGTCCTCGCCGTCGCGGGAGCGAAACACCGTCACGGTGTCCCCGGACCGCTTCAGGCGGAGCCAGCAGGGGAGCGTCGTCTCCTTCTCGAAGGTGCGGCTCTGGGTCCCGGCGTCGGGTTCGAGTTGCCAGAGGGTCTCCGCGCCTTCGCCCGCGGTCAGGCCGACGTAGGCGTGGGGCGAGCCCTCGTCCAGGCCGGCGCGGGCGATGAGGCCCGCCTTCGACTTGCCGCGCGGGGCGTCGAAGCCCGCGAGGCGCGCGACGATGTCGACGTCGCCCTCGACGGCGCCGTAGACGAAGTAGAACTCGTTGACCGTGCGCCAGAAGTTGCGGCCCGACCCGGAGACGATCCAGCGGCCGTCTTCGAGGTGGGCGTCCCCGGACGCGAACTCGCCGACCGCGGTGGCGCTGTCGAGGGACACCGGCTCGCGGTCGACGGAGACGGTGCAGGGCCGCCTGACGAGCAGCGACCCCGAGAAGTCGAAGCGGGCGCCGCCCGACTCGCTCTCGCCGGCGCGGAACGCCCAGCCGTGGCGGTCGGCGATGGTGCGCGCGATGTTGAGGCCGAGGCCCCCGGTGTCGAACTCGCCGGTGTTGAGCCGCTGCCGGAGGTCGGCGGGCAGGCCGGGCCCGTCGTCGGCGACGTAGAACCCGTCGTCGGTGAGGCCGACGGTGACGGTCACGTCGGGCCCGACGTGCTCGACCGCGTTGCGGAAGAGGTTCTCCAGGATCTGCTGGAAGGGGCCCTCGTCGGCGCGCACCACCTCGTCGCCGGCGCGGATCTGCAGGGTGGCGTCGGCCGTCTCCACGGTGTCCCACGCGGCCTGCGCGGCGTCGGCGACGCGAACCGGTTCCTCGTCGGCGACGCTGTGACTCTCGCGGGTGAGGCGGACGAGGTCGTCGATGATCTCGTCGATGCGGTTGAGAGCGCGGTCGATGGCGTCGAAGTACTTCGGGGCGGGGTCCTCGCGTGCCAAGTCGAGGTTGCCGTTGGCGACGTTCAGCGGGTTCCGGAGGTCGTGGGTGACGACGCTGGCGAACTTCGAGAGCAGGTCGTTCTTCCGGCGGAGTTCCTGCTGGGTCTCCTGGAAGCCGGTCACGTCCTGCGTGAAGCCGACGAGGCCACAGAGCGTGCCGTCGGCCTCGTACCACGGGTACTTCCACGACCGCAGCCAGCCCGCGCTGTGGTCGTCGATGTCGCTGGCGTCCACCTCGTAGCGGCTCAACATCCCTTCCATCGAGTCGCGGCGCTCGAGGACGGAGCGGTCCTCGCGCTCGATGACCTCCGAGCGGGGCTCGTCGAACAGGTCGGTCTCGCGCTTCCCGACGGCGTCGTGGCGCACGGTCTTCGTCGATCGGAGGTGCCGCGCGTCGGCGTCTTTGGCGTAGATTTCGAAGGGTGCGTGCTGCAGGACCTGGGTGAGGACCGCCCCTTCGAGTTCGCGCTCCTGTCGCTGGACGCTCGTCGCGAGGGCGGCGTCTACCGCGTCGGCGACGGCCGCCGGGCCGCGGGACCGCGGGACGTACCGGTCCACTCCTGCGGCAGTCGCGTCGGCGGCGAGGGCCTCGTCCCCGTCGGCCACGCAGACGATCGCGACCGACGCGTCGGCCTCGCGGATCGCCCGCGCGACGGCGACGGCGTCGGTGTCCGGGGGATCGTGTGCCACCACGGCACAGGTGAGCGTCGCCGCCCGCTCGACGAGAGCGTCGGCCGCGACGGCGCTGAGCGACGAGACCGAATCGAGAGCGGCGACGGCGGACCGCTCCGCGTCGGAGAGGCCAGCGACGGCGACCTCTCCGTCGTGAATCTGCATTACCCCATTGTGGGCGATCCCTCATTATAAATGCAAGTGTGAGAGAGACAAAGCCCTTTAAGGGCGCCCGCTCCTACCAGATGCAAATGGTACTCGACGATCTCGGGAGTTCGCTGCGGGGGACGCTGGACCGCCTCCGGGGCAAGTCCCGCATCAGCGAGGAGGACGTCGAGGAGATCGTCAAGGAGATCCAGCGCTCGCTTCTGAGCGCCGACGTCGACGTGTCGCTGGTGATGGACCTCTCGGACAGCATCAAGGAGCGGGCCCTAGAGGAGGAACCGCCCGCCGGGACCGGCGCCCGCGATCACGTCCTCCGCATCGTCTACGAGGAACTGGTCGCCCTCGTGGGCGAGTCCACGGAGGTCCCCCTCGAGGAGCAGACGATCATGCTCGCCGGGCTGCAGGGCTCGGGGAAGACGACCACCGCCGCGAAGATGGCGTGGTGGTTCTCGAAGAAGGGGCTGCGCCCCGCCGTCATCCAGACGGACACCTTCCGCCCCGGCGCCTACGATCAGGCCAAGGAGATGACCGAGCGGGCGGAGGCGGCGTTCTACGGCGACCCCGACGAGGACGACCCCGTGAAGATCGCCCGGGAGGGGCTGGAGGCGACCGCCGACGCCGACGTGCACATCGTGGACACGGCGGGTCGCCACGCCCTCGAGGACGACCTCATCGACGAGATCGAGGACATCGAGTCGGTCGTCGACCCGGACCGGAGCCTGCTGGTGCTCGACGCGGCCATCGGGCAGGGGGCCAAAGAGCAGGCCCAGCGCTTCGAGGAGGCCGTCGGCATCGACGGCGTGGCCATCACCAAGCTCGACGGGACCGCGAAGGGAGGCGGTGCGCTCACGGCGGTCAACGAGACCGGCTCGACCATCGCCTTCCTCGGCACCGGCGAGACGGTGCAGGACATCGAGCGCTTCGAGCCGGACGGCTTCATCTCCCGCCTGCTCGGGATGGGCGACCTCAAACAGCTCACCGAGCGGGTCGAGCGGGCGATGGAGGAGACCGAGGAGGAGGCCGAGGACTGGGACCCCGAGGACATGCTGGAGGGGGAGTTCACCCTCAAAGACATGCGCCGGCAGATGAACGCGATGAACAAGATGGGGCCCCTCGATCAGGTGATGGACATGATCCCGGGGATGGGCGGCGGGCTCATGGATCAGCTCCCCGACGACGCGATGGACGTGACCAAAGACCGGATGGTCACCTTCGAGGTCATCATGGACGCGATGACCGAGGACGAACTCGAAAACCCGCGCTCCATCGGCGCCTCGCGGGTGCGCCGCATCGCGCGCGGCGCGGGCAGCGACGAGGAGACGGTGCGGGAACTGCTCGACCAGCACCGGATGATGGCGAAGACGCTCAAGCAGTTCCAGGGGATGGGGCAGGGCGACATGGAGCGCATGATGAAGCAGATGCAGCAGGGCGGCAACGGCGGCATGGGCGGCATGGGCGGCATGGGCGGCGACGGCGGACCGTTCGGCTAACCGCCGCTTCGAAGCCTTTTCAGGTAATCCCCCTCTTGTTGAGGTCGTGCAACGAACCACGCTGTCAGCGCTCGCCGTACTCGGGCTCGTGGTGCTCGCCGGCTGCGCGGGCATCACCGGCTCCGACGGTGGCTCGGGCGACTACCCCGCCGCCGACGACGTCGGCGCGACCACCATCGACGACCACGTGGCGGCGCTCGACGGCACGAGCTTCACGACGACGGTGAACCTCAGCTCCGGCGGCGCCCAGACCACGTCGACGATTCAGGTCGACCCCGGAGACGACCAGTACCTCCAGCTCTCCGAGACGGTCCTCGGGAGCACCGCGCTGTACACGAGCGGCGACGAGAGCTACCAGCGGTCTGGCTCGGGCAACGACACGCAGGTCCAGCGCGCCGACTCGCCGGTGAACGCCACCGCCGCGCGGAGCGGGGGGCAGCTTCTGGCCGTGTTCATCTCCGAGAACGTCACCTACGAGCAGGCCGGGACCGAAACCGTCGACGGCGTCGAGGCGATGCGCTACGAGGCCGAGGGCCCGGACGCGCTGAGCCAGAGCGTGCGGGACACCGTCTCCGGCCAGCAGGCGCTCACGAACTTCTCCGCGACGATTTTGATCGACGCGGACGGCGTGATCCGGGAGTTCCAGACGACCCTCGGGGGCGAACAGAACGGCGAGACGACGAGCACGACGTACACGGTGACCGTGACCGACGTGGGCAGCACCGACGTCGAGGAGCCGTCGTGGGTCAGCGCGGCGAACACGACCACGACCGCGTGAGGACGACCCCGGGGCGATGCGAGACCTCTCTCGGTACGACGCGCTCGCCCTGACGGCCGGCCTCTGGTTTCTCGCGAAGTTCCTCCGCTACCTGTTTCCGCCGCTGTTCGCGACGTTCGAGAGCGCCTTCGGCGTCTCGACGAGCGCGTTCGGCCTCGCCTTCGGCGGCCTGATGGCCGGCTACGCGCTCCTCCAGTTCCCCTCGGGCGCGCTCGCGGACCGACTGGGGGGCGTCTGGGTCATCGCCGCCGGCGCCGCCGTCTCGTCGGTCGGGGCGCTGGTCGTCGCGGGCGCGACGGGGCTGGCGACCCTCGTCCTCGGGATGCTCCTCGTCGGCGTCGGGACCGGCGCGCACAAGACCGTCGCCGTGGCGCTGATGGCCGCGGTGTACCCCGACCGGACCGGGCGCGCGCTGGGGGCGATGGACACGCTCGGCGCGTTCGGCGGCGTCGGCGCGTCGGCGGCCGTCGTCGGCATCGCGGCGCTGGGCCCCGGGGGCTGGCGACTCGCGTTCGCGGCGGCGGCGGGCGCGGGCCTCCTCGGCACGGCGCTCTTCCTGCGCCGCGTCCCGCCCCGGGTCCCCGAGGGCGCAGGCGGCGGCGAGACGCCCGCGGTCGGCCGCTACCTCATGCGCCTCCGAGAGCCGGCCTTCGGCACGTTCGTCGCGGCGGCCGTCTGCTCCTCGCTGGCGTACAACGGCGCGCTCTCCTTCCTGCCGTACTACCTCGGGGCGGTCGGACTCTCGTCGACGACCGCGAACGCGCTCTACGGCCTCCTGTTCGCCGTCAGCGTCGTCCAGCCGGTGACCGGCGAGGCCAGCGACCGCGTCGGGACGCTCCGCGTCGCGGTGGCGACGCTGGGCCTGACGACGTTGGGGCTCGTCGGCCTGCTCGTCGGGTCGGGGCCGCTGGCGCTCGGGGCGTCCGTCGTCGCGCTCGGCGCGGGCGCTCACGGCTTCCGACCGGTCCGGGGCGCGTACCTCGTCCGGGTCGCGCCGTCGGGGGGCGCGGGTGGGAGTCTGGGCGTGGTGCGCACGGCGCTGATGGGCGCCGGGGCCGTCGCGCCGGCGCTGGTGGGCGCAGTCACCGACGCGGCCGGGCCGCGGGCCGGGTTCGCGCTCCTCGCGGGGTCGGCGACGCTGGCGCTGGCGCTGGTCGCGGCCCTCGCCCGCCGGCAGGACGGGGATTTTTGAAGGGGGTGCGCGAACGGGTGCGCTATGACATACAGTGTCGCCGTCATCGGGACGGGTCCGGAACCGGAGAACCCCGTCTGGGGAGAGAGTGCGGCGATGGCCTACCGGCACGCGCCCGGCTACGAGCGCCTCGATCGCTGCGAGATCGTCGCCTGCGCCGACCTCGTGCGGGAGAACGCCGAGGACTTCGCCGCCGAGTTCGACATCGACGCGGACCACGTCTTCGAGGACTACGAGGAGATGCTCGCCGCGGTCGACCCGGACGTGGTCAGCGTCTGCACCCCGGTCCCGACGCACGCGCCCATCGTCCTCGACTGCATCCACAGCGGCGCGCCCGACGCGGTCCACTGCGAGAAGCCGATGGCGACCCGCTGGGACGACGCGCGCCTGATGGCACAGGAGGCCGACCGCTACGGCGTCCAGTTGACCTTCAACCACCAGCGCCGCTTCGAGCCGCGGTGGCGGAAACCCAAGGAACTGCTCGACGACGGCGAGATCGGCGACCTCGAGCGACTGGAGGTGTCCGCGAAGACCCTGCTCGACAACGCGACGCACTTCATCGACCTCGCGAACTTCTACAACGACGAGCGACCCGCGGAGTGGGTGCTGGGCCAACTCGACTACCGCGAGGAGCACGTCAAGTACGGCGCCCACAACGCCAACCAGACCCTCGCACTCTGGGGCTACCCCAACGGCGTCGAGGGGCTGGCGATCACCGGCCACGGAACCGAGACCGTCGGCGCGTCGAACCGGCTCGTCGGGTCCGAGGGCGTGATCGAGGTGAACCCGACGGACTCCGACGCCGCCGCTCGCATCCGGCGCGCGGGCGACGCCGAGTGGTCGGCCCTCGACGTGGACAGAGGCGACTGGGCCGGGAGCATCGCCGCCGGCATCGAGCACCTGATCGACTGCCTCGACGCGGGCGACGAGCCGGAGCTATCGGCGCGGCGGGCGCTCAACGTCACCGAGATCATCTTCGGGACCTACGAGTCCGCGCGCCAGCGCGGCCGGATCGACCTGCCGCTCCGGGCAGAGGGCAACGCCTTGGAGGAGATGGTCGAGTCGGGCGAACTGACCCCCGAGTAGTCACTCCGAAGCGGGGTCGTCGATCGGCGTCCCGTCGGCGTCGGTCTCGGGCGCGAGGTAGTCGATGAACGCCTCGACGTCCGGTTCCTCGACGGCGACGGTGACCCGCAGGTCCCCGAGTTCGGCGGGGTTGCCCACGGAGAAGTTGACCACGTCGTGGCGCGCCGCCTGCTTTTTCACCTCGAACGCGAAGCCGTCGGCGGTCCGCCGGTCGAAGAACACCGAGCGGGCGGTGTCGAGGATGCGCTGCTCGCGCAGGCGCTCGGCGAAGTGTTCGAGGGTGTGGGTCGTGGCCTCGATCCGGTCGTCGCCGACCTCGACCTCGGCCTCGGGGAACAGTTCCGCGACGGCGACCGCGACGCGGTCGGGCACCTCCGTCTCGTTGACGGGCGCGGTCACGCGGACGTCGACGCTGTAGATCACGAGTCGACCCCCTCCGTGAGCAGGCGGCGCACGCGGTCGTGGAACGCCTCCAGCGACCCGGTGTTGTCGACGACCACGTCCGCGCGGGCCATCGCGTCGTCCATCCCGAACCCGCGCTCGCGCTCGTCGCGGTCGCGGAGCGACTCGCCCCCGTCGGCGGCGCCGGCGTCGCGGCCCCGCTCGGCGATGCGCTCCTTCCGCGTCTCGTAGGGTGCTTCGATGGAGACCAGTCGGAAGTCGTCGCCGAAGGCCGCCTCGAAGCGATCCACCTCCGCGCCGCTCCGGATGCCGTCCACGAGGACCGTGTCGGACTCCGCGAGCGCGTCCTCGATGAGCGGCAGGGAGCGCTCGGCGATGGCGGCGGGGCCGCCCTCCTCCCGGAGCGCCTGCGCCACCTCGCCGTGGCGGGTGTCGGGGTCCACGCCCCGGTCGCGGCAGGCCGCCCGGATCACGTCGCCCATCGTGACCACGGGGACGTCGAGGTCGCGGGCGACCGCCGCGGCCTCGCTCTTGCCGCTCCCCGGCAGGCCGACGATGCCGATGACTTGCATTGGGCGGTGGTAGTGGTGAGTCGTGGTTAAGTGTGCTGTTCCCCCGAGCACCGTCCGAACCACTTTTTGCCGCGACCGCGAAACGACGGGCCGAGGGCACGTAGCTCAGTCCGGATAGAGCGTCGGACTTCTATCCGCGGCGCGACAGCGCCGGGGGAAGCCATCCGACGGTCGTGGGTTCGAATCCCACCGTGCCCGTAGCGACCGCAGGGAGCGGAGGGCACGCAGGGGATTCGAACTACGGCAGACCGAGCGAAGCGAGGTCTGGCATCGAGTTCGAATCCCACCGTGCCCGTCCACGTTTTCCTCAGTCCACGCCCGCCCAGAATCACAGAAGACGACGCCGAGACGACCGTCCCGGACCGCTCACAGCCACCGCGAGAGCACGGACTCGTCGGTGTCGCGATGGACCGTCAGCACGGGCGACTCATCGACGTCCGTGGTGACCGAATCCGTCGTGGACCCGAAGAGGAAGCGGCGGAGCGCGCCCTTCTCCGGGGCGCCCAGCACCGTCAGGTCGTGGTACTGGGCGTGTTCGACGATGGCCGCCGCGGGGTCGGCGCCGCGCTCGACGAGGTGGTCGACGCCGACGCTGTCGTCGAGGTGGAACTCGTAGCAGTCCAGCAGGTCCACCGCGTCGGACTCCCGGTCGTCCGGGGCGTCCTCGGGGACGACGTGGAACAGTTCGAGCCAGCAGTCGTGAGCGGCCGCGATGGCCCCCGCCACCTTCACCGCCAGCCCGGAGTGGGGACCGCCCGCGACCGGCACGAGGACGCTCGACGGCGCCGCGAAGGTGTCCATGCCCGTGCCGACGACGGTGTGACACGGCGCGCGGATGGGGTCCCCCCGCCCCGGGAGCGCGTCCTCCGACTCGTCGACGACGGTCGTGGTGATGTCGTGGTTCCGGACGAAGGAGGCCACCGCGTCGCGGGTGTGCTCGGTCAGGTGGCCGTACGTCGGCACGTCGAAGGCGTCCGTGACCGTGCGCTTGAGGCGGGCCTGCTCGCGGACCGCCCGCGGGTGGTCCGCGTCCTCGTCGATCGTCCGCAGGAGGTAGAGGCTGCCGTCCGCGCCGATAGTGATGCTCCCGGCGAGGAGTGCGCTCTCCTCGGCGTTGAGCCCCTCGTGGAACGGGACCAGTAGCCGCTGGTCGCTCGACGGCCAGTCGGAGTCCGCGTGGGCGACCTGCTGGGGCCACGGCCGGTCGCCGGGATTGATGCTCATTCGTGCGCCCTCTCTCCGGCCCAGCACAAAAAATCCTCGCGAACAAGAGACGCGGGCTGACGCCGTGGAGGTCGACCGCGAATCAGTTGATCACACGTCGACTGTGTCTAGCTGGAAAAACACTCTAAGGGACAGAGACCCTATATTTGACTGATAACGGATGGTACGTGTCTATCTAACGCCTGCTTCGAGAGATTTGAGGAAGGCTATAATTATAAGTGCGCGGGATATTACACCCACATGTGCCAATGGCTTCGATCCACAAAACCTCAGAGGGGGACAGTGAGAAGGAGGAAGAGGTCCTGCAACTGCTTGCGGGTTCGGAGCCACTAGATCGAGAGGAACTGGAAGATTCGCTGGATTACGACGAAGATACCGCGCAGAACGTCATCCGCGAGATGCTGTACTCTGGTCAATTAGCGACGACGCCTGATTGGAAATACGAGACGCGCGACGAGTAACTATTCTTAGGTCGCATGTCTTCAGAACCACTTCGAGAGGATCGTCTTTACCCACAGAACGACGGTGATCAACGTGAGTGTTTTGAGAGAGATAGGGATAGACTGCTGTATAGTCGAGAATTTCGTCGGCTATCCGGCGTAACCCAAGTTGCACGGACGGAAGAATCCTATTTATACCATGATAGGCTTTCCCACTCTCTGAAAGTTGCTCAAGTTGGTAGAAGGCTTTCAGAATACTATCTTCGAGAATATAGTGGTAAATTGGATCTCAAGCAGCACCTCAATCCAAGTGTTGTTGAGACGGCTGCGCTAGCGCACGACCTGGGCCATCCTCCATTCGGACATGCGATAGAAAGAAAGCTAGATGAACTCTTACAGGACTACGGAATTGAAGCGGGGTTTGAGGGGAATCCACAGTCATTCAGAATCGTGACGAATGTCGCCACTCATAGCAATAATTATCCTGGCCTGAACCTCACGAGAGCCTCCCTAAATGCGATTATAAAATATCCTTGGTCACGCGGTGATGATGGAAACTACGAGAAGTGGGGACACTATCCTTCGGAGGAGGATGAATTTGAGTTTGCGAGGTCATTAACAGATGCTGGCCGTGGCAAGTGTTTTGAGGCCGAAATAATGGACTGGGCAGACGATCTTGCATATGCTATCCATGACCTGACTGACTTCTACCAGTCTGGTTTGCTGCCATTAGATCAAATTTTGGAAGGAACTAATGAGCGTGATAGGATTATTGATGAATTCTTTTCGCAAAGTTCGATCTCCGTTTCAGAGCTACGCGCCGAGGAATTGCTTAACGAATTGGGTGCTGTTGCCAGGGACAGTTTGAAAACTCCGTTCAGTGGTACAGACACGGAACGTGCCGCACTTAACCAATTCTCTTCCTATCTGATTGAGAAATACCTCGGCATTGGCCGTGAGGATCATCTTCACATAGAAGAGACCGGGATCGGGCCCGAATTGAACATAAACGATGACTTGGAAAACCAAATCGAGTTCTTAAAGTTTATGACATATTTTTATGTTGTCGATAGCAGTACACTCGTTTCTCAACAACATGGTCAAAAGGAAATGATCGAGGAGATATTCACCACTATGGTTGATTATGCGACTTCTTCTTCAAAGCGTTCGAGTATTATCCCAGCACCTTATCGGGAGCGATTAAATGGGGTTGATAGCGGGGCAGGTGATGATAAAATACGAATAATTGCGGATTTTATCGCCAGTATGACTGAACAACAGGTTACTACGTTATATGAGCGGCTCACTGGTCATGGGCCTGGTTCATTGGACAATCAAATCATCCGATAACCACGAAGCTATATCTGTCATAACACCATACAATGTAATATGACCGTCGGCGTAGGGATAGAATGTAACGATGGTATTGTCCTAGGTTGTGATAGTTTGGCGAAATTTGGTCGAGGCGTACCAATTCAGCGATATACAAATAAGATCGAGATGCTGGATCTAGACGGTGTACATGGTGAAATAGCAATCGCCAGCGCGGGGAGCGCTACTTTTTTCAATAAATTTAAGAATAAGTTGCAGCGAATGAACGTTATCAAGGAAGCCCGGAAGGAAATTAATGCACCCGAACTAGATATTGTCCATTTCGCTGATGAAGTTTGTGAGGCTATTACTACGTCTCTGTATAAGGAATATACAATAGATCGCTCACAATTCCTTGGCACTTCAAGTGATAATTTTGATCTTTCGATGATTGTTGCAGGGTCCACCTATGACGATGAACTCGTTCCATATTTCATACACCCTCAAGGTTTGAGTGAGCCCCTCGAAAGCTATGGTTCAATCGGCAGCGGGGCAGCTTATGCAGAGCTTTTCATGAGGTTTCTGATCTCCGGAGAAAATACGATAGATACGGACCGTGCTGGCCGGTTAGCTACATATGCAATAAAGGGCGTCGAGCTGATGGACCCGAATGTCGGTGGCGACACCTCGATAAAAGTGTTAACTCAAGATGACGGCGAGATCCAGATTGAACCATATCCCGATGAGAAAAAGCCGGATAACCCAAAGGAGGAGGTTGAGAACGTGCTGATGGAAATCGATAATGGGCTAGAAAATCTGGTGGTTGATAACTAATGTCGATCAGTCTGTCCCCTCGTCATCACATCTCTTCTCTCACAGTGTTGAGCCACAGTGGCTCCGCTATTTTGAAATAGAGGCCACCTAGGCAACAAATATTTCTCAAGATAGCCGTGCGGTTCGAGGAATCCGCCGGCGGCCTGGGTGGCAGTTACGACACCGCCGCGACGTGGGAGTGAGCGGCCGCTACATCAGGCCCTTCACGTCGTCGAACTCCGTGCGGCAGAAGGGACAGCAGTAGGTCGTCTGGAAGCCGGTGGCCTGCGCGACGGTCCGTGTCTCCAGTTGGTGCATGGCAATGCTTCGCTGACAGTCAGGACAGTCCACCCGCGGCATGTGCATGCCATACCCACACAATACCTTAAATCTCGCGCTTTTCCGGCCGAGCCGTGCTAACACGGCACATTCGCGGTGACGGGGTGGCCGCGTCGAGAGTGTCCCGCGACCGCGCCCCCACTCGCGGGGCGGGAAAAAGCCCGCTATCCCTCGAAACCGTCCTCGAACCGGAACGTGCCAGTCCCACTTTTTCCTCGCTCCCGCACTCGCGTCGCTCGGCGCTCGCTCGCAAAAACGTGGAGAAAAAACCGCTACGCCTCGAAGCCGTCCTCGAACCGGAACGTGCCGTCGCGCTGGACGACTTCGCCGTCGACCTCGATGTAGGAATCCTCGCTCATGTCGCAGATCATGTCGACGTGGACCGCGCTCTCGTTTTGCTCGTTGGCCTCGCCGACGGTGTCCTCGTAGGCGCGACCCAGCGCCATGTGGACGGTGTCGCCCATCTTCTCGTCGAACAGCATGTTGTACGTGAAGCGGTCGATGTCGCGGTTCATACCGATGCCCAGTTCGCCAAGGCGGCGCGCGCCGTCGTCGGTGTTCAGGACCTCCGTGAGCACGTCCTCGTTCTTCGCGGCGTCGTGGTCCACGACCTCGCCGTCCTCGAATTCGAGGCGGGCGTCGATGACCTCCCGCCCCTGGTGGTAGAGGGGCTTGTCGAAGAGCACCTCGCCCTCGACGGAGTCGGGGACGGGCGCCGTGAACACCTCGCCGCCGGGGAGGTTGTGCTCGCCGTAGTCGTTCTGCGTGGGGTTGCCGTCGACGGAGAGGGTCACGTCGGTCGTGTCCCCGGAGACGATGCGCACCTCGTCGGCGGGGTCCAGAATCTCGACCATCTGAGACTGGTGCTCGCGGACCGCCGCCCAGTCCTTGTTCACGGCGTCCCAGACGAAGTTCTCGTAGCCCTCGGTGCTCATCTCCGCCAGCTGCGCGTTGGCGGGCGCGGGGAACTGCGTGAGACACCAGCGCTTCGAGAGGCGCTCGTTGAGGACGGGCCGCATCGCCTTCGAGTGAGCGCTGTTGGTCTCCGGAGGCACGTCGCCCGTCTCGGTGACGTTGTCGTTGGCGCGGATGGCGATGTAGGCGTCCATCTCCTCGGCCAGCGCGAGGTGGTGGTCGGGAGTCTCGAACTCCTCTCTGGCGCGGAGGAAGGCCCGCTCTGCGCGGTCCGAGGAGAGCATCCCGAGCGGGTTCGCGCCCGCGTCGCCGATGGCCTCGTACAGCGCGACGACGAGGTCCTCCGCGGCGGGGGGCGCGACGACCACCACGTCGTCGCCGGCTTCGAGGTCGATGGAGTGCTCGACGACGATCTGTGCGTGCTCGCGGATGCGCGGGTCCATACCCGCCCTTCGGTCGGTCGCCCCAAACCGCTTTCGAGGCTACTCCTTGCCGCGGTCGACGCCCTCCTTGAAGCCCAGCAGGGTGCGCCGGAGGAGGAGAAAGCCGAAGAAGAAGACGAGCACGAGGACGCCGAGCAGCAGCAGAAAGACGGGGTCGTCGAGGATCATGACGGGAGCTACCCGGCCGGGGAGCAAAGGCGTTACGCCGAGCGGACAAGGTTCATACCGCTCGGCGTCGTAGCGCCGCCAAATGGCCGATCTGCTGCCCGGGACCGCCGACGTCGAGGAGGGCGACGCCGACCCCCGGGTGCTGGGACTCGACAGCGAGGACGCCGACGAGGTGCTGAGCGCGCTCTCGGCGGGGACGGCGCGCGCCCTGCTGGCCGCCGTCCACGAGGAGCCGGCGACCCCCTCCGAACTCGCGACCGCGGTCGACACGTCGCTTCAGAACGCGCAGTACCACATCGAGAAACTCGTCGACGCCGACCTCATCGAGGTCCGGGGGACGCGCTACTCCGAGAAGGGGCGCGAGATGAACGTCTACGGGCCGACCGACCGGCCGCTGGTGCTGTTCGCCGGCGGCGAGGAGGAGAACCGGGGCGTGCGGGACGCGATCCGGAGTTTCCTCGGGGGCGTCGGGGTCGTCGGGATCGCGAGCCTCCTCGTGCAGGTCGCGTTGCGGGGCCTACCCGACTTCGGCGGCGGGTCGAGCCCCGAGGGCGGCGTCACCGTCCAGAGCGCGGACGCCGCGAGCAGCGGCGCGGCGTCGGTCCCGCCGGGACTCCTCTTCTTTCTCGGCGGCGTGGCCGCGCTGGCGCTACTCGTCGGCTGGCGCGTCGCACGAGACTAAAACCGGCGTTTGAGCCTCCGGCGGCTATTTGATGTTACCGCGACACGGCTGAAGTGGAGGCGCCCCCGCCTCCCCCGCGGTTTCGGCCCTCCCCCGGCCCCCGGCGCTGCCCCCCGGATCAGCCCCCCACCCCCACCCCACCTCACCGATCCCCGCCGGGGGCCGACGCGCGCACTTCTTCCAGTACCTCGCCGTCGACGGTCCGAATCGTCCCCGTGACCGCACCGTCGGCGACGCTGAGTTCGGCGTGGCTCCGCGGCCCGCCGCGCGGGTCGTCGTGGCTCCCGGGGTTCAGCAGCACCGGGGCCGCGCCGCCGACGCTGGGGCGGTGCGTGTGCCCGGAGACGACGAGGTCCGCGCCGCGTTCGCGGCCGAACAGCGACAGGGCCGCCTCGCCGCCCCGCTCCCGGTGGGTCATCGCGACGGTCACCGCGCCGAGCGAGACGGTCCGCGCGTCGGGCAGGCGGTCGACCACCGCCGCCGTGTCGCGGTTCCCGTACACGGCGTGGAGGCGCGCGTCGAGCGCCCGGAAGTCGTCGAGGACGGCCTCGCTCGTGAAGTCGCCGGCGTGGAGCACCCGGTCTGCGTCGGCGACGGCGTCGGCGGCCCGCCCGTCGAGGCCCGTGCCCGCGTCGCGGTGGGTGTCCGAGAGGACGACGACCTTCACAGGGCGACCACCCCGAGGACAGTCACCGTGGCCGCGAGGGCGACGGCCGCGATGGCGGCGTCCCGGATGACGTGCCGGGCCGCAAGCCGGTCGGCGGCGCGCGCGTCGGCGTCGGTGACGGTGCCGCTGTCGTCGTCGACGGCGTAGGTGCCCTGCAGCGCGAAGCCCGCACAGAACGAGCGACGCGCCTGATAGTAGCCGAGGAAGGCCAGAAACAGCGGGCCGACGGTCGCGAACAGGGCCGCGGTCGGCCAGTCGAGGGCGACGACGGCGACGGCGAGCGCCACCGCCGCGGCGCCGGCGAGGCCGCCGAGGGCGAGGCGCTTCCGGCGCTCTCCGCCGCCGATGTTGCACTGCCCGGGCTGGTAGGCGTCTGCCATACCCGTCCGTTCGGTCGCCGGCGTGTTGAGCGTTCGGCTCGGGCAAGCCCTTTGGTGGGGCCCCCGCAACTGCGGACGATGGCAAGCAGCAAACGCGTCGTCCTCGCCGCCCTGTTCGCGAACGGCGCCATCGCGATCATGAAGTTCGGCGGGTGGCTGCTCACCGGCAGTCCGTCGATGCTGTCGGAGACGTACCACTCCGTCTCGGACACGGGCAATCAGGTGTTCCTGCTCGTCGGGCTCTGGTACGGGAAGAAGGAGCCGACCCGCGGCCACCCCTTCGGCTACGGGAAGGCCCAGTTCTTCTACGCGTTCCTCGTCTCGGTGCTCCTCTTCGGCATCGCCGGGTGGGAGAGCGCCAAGCACGGCATCGAGGCGCTCCAGCACCCCACCCCGCCGGGGACCGGCGAGTCCACGCTGTTCGGCGTGACGTTCCCGAACGTCTGGGTGAACTACGGCGTCCTGCTGGCCGCCATCGGCTTCGAGTCCTACGCCTTCCGCACGGCGCTGGCGAACATGAAGGGACAGATCGAGCGCCACGGCTGGACCGGGCTGCGGCAGGCGTTCCGCCGGACGAGCGACGTGACCGTGCTGACCGCGCTCACCGAGGACGCGGTTGCGCTGGGCGGCGCGGCGATCGCGCTCGGCGGCGTCGCGCTCTCGCGGGCGACCGGCGATCCGATCTACGACGCCGTCGGCGCGCTCCTGATCGGTCTCCTGCTGATGGGCTTCGCGCTCGCGCTGGCGTGGGAGAACAAGCGGCTGCTGCTGGGCGAGAGCGTCGCCTCCGACGACGAGGATCTGCTCCGGGCGGCGATCACGGACCGAGAGGCCGTGGTCCACGTCGACAACCTCCGCAGCGTCTTCTTCGGTCCCGGGCGCCTGCTCGTCACGGCGGACGTCAGTTTCGACGGGTCGCTCGACGTGGACGACCTCGACGCAGAGATCGGGGCCATCGAGGACGCCCTGAAGGCGGCGGACGAGCGCGTGAAGACCGTCTACGTGGAGCCGGAGCTGTGAGCGTCTGACGGAAGGTTAAGGGGGTCCGCGCGAGACAGACGAGCATGACGGAACTCACGCGACGGAGCCTCCTCGCCGGCGCCGGCGTCGGCGCCGCGGCGCTCGCCGGCTGTCTCGGTGGCGGCGGCGGAAGCGACGACGACGAGCCGACCGAAACGGACGCGCCCGGGACGACGACGGAGACGCCGGCCCCCGCCGACGACCCGCGCTTGCGCCACATCGACCTCATCAACCGCGACGACGAGGCCCACACCGTCCACGTCCAGGTCGAGCGGGACGGCGAGGTCGTCTACTGGGACGTCCACGACCTCGGGGCCGCCGACGAGGGCGAGGCGGCGAGCACCCTCATCGAGCAGTCGTGGCCCGACGCCCCCGGCGCGGTCACCATCGAGGCGCGGGTCGACGACGGCGCGGTGCGCACCCAGACGTACGCCAGCGCCGAGAGCGACTGCATCGGCGTCTTCGCGCCGATCAACGGCGGTCAGCTCTCCTTCTACGACGGCGCCGTCGACTGCGGGGCCGCGACGACGAGCCAGTAGCACCGAGAGTTTTACCGGGCGCGACGCCCAAGCGAGGGGCGTGGCAGCCGACTACGCGGCGTTCTTCCCGAAGCCCGACCCCTACGCGAATCAGGGGGCGGCGATGGAGCGCATCGACGAGGCCCTCGACGGCGGGCGCGACGTGCTGTTCGAGGGGGCCTGTGGCACCGGGAAGACGCTCGCCGCCCTCGCGCCGGCGCTGGCGCACGCCCGCGAGACCGACAAGACGGTGGTCATCTCCACGAACGTCCACCAGCAGATGCGCCAGTTCGTCGCCGAGGCCCGCGAGATTGCGTCCGAGGAGGACCTCCGCGCGGTCGTCTTCCGCGGCAAGGGCTCGATGTGTCACATCGACGTGGGCTTCGAGGAGTGTCAGGCGCTCCGGGACAACACCCGCGACCTCGTGGAGGCCGAATCGGACGCGGCCCAGCTCCGAGAGCGCGCGGACGACCTGCTCGCCGCGGCCCGCGAAGGCGACGAGGACGCCGCCGAGGCCCGGGCCGCCGTGATGGACGAACTCGACGGCGTCGAGGACGAAATCGAGGAGCGCGCGGCGGCCGCGACCTGCGAGCACTACCGCGAGAACCTCACCGCCGACACGGATGCCTTCTACTCGTGGCTGTTCGACGGCGTCCGCACCCCCGACGAGGTGTACGAGTGGGCGGGCGAGCGGGGCATGTGTGGCTACGAACTGCTGAAGGAGGGGATCGAGGGGATCGATCTGGTCGTCTGCAACTACAACCACCTCCTCGACCCGGCGATCCGGACCCAGTTCTTCCGGTGGCTCGGCCGCGATCCCGAGGACGTGATCGCCGTCTTCGACGAGGCGCACAACGTCGCGGACGCGGCCCGCGACCACGCCGCGCAGACGGTCAGCGAGCGCACCCTCGACGGCGCACTCGACGAACTCGACGGCACCGACGACGCGCGAGCGGAGGCGGCGGCAAACGTCGTCGAGGCGTTCCGAGACGCCCTCGTCGCGACCTACGAGGGGGAACTGGCCGGCGTCGACGTTGACGAGAACTGGACGGACGTGGTCGTGCGCAACGAGGACCGACGCGACGACGTGACCCTCGCCTTCCTCGAGCGGTACAGCGGGCAGGGCATCGGCCGGGACCTCGAACAGGCCGTCACGCTCGGCTCGGACCTCGACGAGGAGTACGAGGCCGCGTACAAGCGCGGCGAGACGACGACGCGCACGGAGTGTCAGACCCTGCAGGCCGCGGAGTTCGTCCGCGAGTACGTCCGCGAGGGCGACGCGGGCGGCCGCTACCCGGTCGTCGGAGTGCGCCGCGACGCCGGCACCTCGGAGGTGTACGGCCGCGCGGAACTGTACACCTGCATCCCCGAGCGGGTGACCCGAGACCTGTTCGAGGACGTGGCCGCGAGCGTGCTGATGAGCGCGACCCTGCGCCCCTTCGACGTGAGCGCGGACGTGCTGGGTCTCGACGACCCCGAGACGCTGGCCTACGGGCTCACCTTCCCGCCGGAGAACCGCCGTACGTTCGCCGTCGACGTGCCCGCGCTGTTCGCCAGCCGTCGCGACGACCGCGAGGTGCAGGAAGCGGTCGCCGGGGCGCTCCGCGACGCGATCCGGTTCACGCCCGGCAACAGCCTGTTCTTCTTCCCGTCCTACGCGGAGGCCGAGCGCTACCACGACCTGCTCGCGGACGTTGACGCGACGCGGTACCTCGACGAACCCGGGACGCGGGCCGAGGACCTGCGAGAAGCGTTCGTCGCCGGCGACGACGGCGCGCTGTTCACGTCGCTGTGGGGCACGCTCGCCGAGGGCGTGAGCTTCGACGGCGACGACGCCCACACCGTCGCGGTCGTCGGCGTCCCCTACCCGCACCTCGACGACCGCGCCGAGGCCGTCCAGGAGGCCTACGACGACGCCTTCGAGGGCGAGGACGCGGGCTGGCGCTACGCGGTCGAGATTCCGACCGTGCGCAAGACCAGACAGGCGCTGGGCCGGGTGCTCCGCTCGCCCGAAGACGTGGCCGTCCGGGCGCTCATCGACCGGCGCTACACCGAGGCGGGCGCTCGCGAGATGCCCGCCTACAGCGTGCGCGACGCCTTCCCGGAGGCCGAGCGCGCAGAACTGATCGACGTGGCGCCGGAGAAACTCGGCTACGCGATGCTGAACTTCTACACCGACCGCGACGCGTGGCCGGGCGACCCGCCGACGCCCTAGGCCGGCAGCGAGATCCGTCCCGACGGCTCGCGGTATTTCGAGTCGAAGAAGACCAACTGCTCGACGGTCCACTGGACCGGGCCGACTGCCTGCCCCTCCAGCCGTCGCGCCACGTCGGTCGACGTTTCGAGGCCGAAGGACGGGCCATCGTCCTCGCCGCGGGCGAGCGTGACGTGGGGAACGTAGTCCTCCCCCTCCAGTCCGGGGAGCGGGTCGATCACCTCGCAGAGGCGCTCGTGCACCTCGCGGATGCCCGGGCTCTCGACGGCGAGGTAGACGACGGGCGACGACCCGGAAGTCGGCTCGTAGAAGACGCCGATCTCGTCGATGCGCACCTCGAACGGCGGCATGTCCGACAGGGCCCGGCGCACGCGCTTCTCGGTGTCGGGGCCGCCGTGGTTCAGGCGCTTCACGAGGAGCGTGTAGGGGTCCCGGCGATCGAGGCCCCGCAGTTCGGGGGCGACCGCCTCCGCCACCCGCTCGACGGCGGGGGGCACCGGCACGTTCAGGCTGTCCACACCGGCCATCGTGGATCGGGCGGCAAAGGAGTTTCTCTCAGATGCGGTCGAGCAGCCAGAGCACGATCAACACCAGCACGATCAGCCCGATGAGCGGCCGGAACGGGCCCAGCAGCCACCCCAGCGTGTGCAGGACCTCGCCGACGATCTCGAAGACCAGCCAGATCACCACGAGGACGAGGATGATCTTCAGCAGGGAGTCCGCGTCGACGTCGGCGCGCGTGTCCATGCCCGCTTCGAGGGCGAGCGCGGGATTAAGCGTTCGGGCCGGCCGGTCAGTTCGCGTCCGAGGGGTGGTACGGGCAGTTCGCCTTCGACGTGACCGGGACCGTGACGTTCGACTCGAAGCCGCCGCCGACCACGCGGATCGTGACCGGGCCGTCTGCCTTGATCGATTCGAGGCGGACCGTCTCCCCGGGGGTCACGGTCTCGCCCGGATCGGACAGACCGTCGGCGCGCACGGCGTCGACGACGAAGGGATCGGCGTGCCGGTTCGTCACGTAGACCCAGACCGGGTTCGCCGCGTTGTGCTTCGCGTTCGCGCCGTTGCCGCCCGCGCCCGTCCCCGCGCCGTTGCTCTTCTCGCAGACCTGCACCCCGACCAGCGCCTCGTCGGCGTCGGCGACGCTCACCTCGAGGCCGCGGCTGGCCTCGATGGCGGTGACGCCGCTGCTGCCGACGGCCATCGCGGAGACCGCGGCGAGCGCGAGCAGGAGGCTCAGGAATCGGCGGCGGTGCATGATCACTCCTCGAGTTCCGGCGGGCGGTCGGTCTCGCCGACCCGGAGGTCGCGGGCGAAGTAGGTGTGGACCACCGCGGAGACGGCAAAGGCGACCGCCACGGCGATTCCCCACGCGAGGTCCGGCAACAGCCGGAAGGGCCACGCGTTCACGGCCACGGCCGCCATCAGCGCCGCCGCGACCGCCGAGAGGCCGAGGTAGTACTCGCTCCACGGGATGTCGCGGTCGCGCACGACCTCCAGATACACGTCCACTTCGTCGAGCGCCGGCGTCTGCTCGACGACGCCGCGGTTCTTGTCGAACTCCACGATACCGGCCTCCGCCATGCTCGGAAGGTGGGACTGCTGGAGTGCGGTGTACACCCGCTTTCGCTCGTCGTAGGACACCTGGTCGACCTCGGTGTCGTACTCCCACGCCGCGACCTGCTCGGCGATGTCGCCGATCTCGGCGCGGCCGTCGGCGCGCTTGAGCGCGTGGACGGTGTACCGGCGCCGCCGGTTCGCGAGCACCTGAAAGACCTCGTCCTCCGACGGACGGTCTCCGGTGTCCGAACCGGTCGTGGGTGCCTCCCCAAGGCCCTCCTCCCGACAGTTAGCTGTTGACGACACGAACGTGTCACTCTCACACTACAATATAAGTGTTGTATATACATAAAGTGATACAAGATGACAAGGTGGGCCTGAAATCCTGAAAAACCGGTTTCAGAGGCTCTAGCGAATTATTTCAGATTTTTCTCCGGTGATGATTTTTCTGATACGAACCCCGGACGTGGCCGCTCAATCGGTGCCTGACGGTGGCGCAATCGGCGGTTGTTGGATCGGATCGACATGTCAGGCTGACCCCGACAGTCCGGGCGTCGGTCGCAGGGGATCGGTGACACGTGTCAGCTGTATCATTACTACTGGGGACCGGGTCCTTGGGATGACTGAGTGCCACCGGCCGTGGGGTGCGGTCGGCCGGGGCACCACAGAGGTGACCACCAATGCAACGACGCAAGTTCATCGCTGGACTGGGATCGCTCGCTGCCGCGGGGGCAGCCGGAGTGGGAACGGGCGCGTTCACGAGTGTCACGGCGGATCGTGGCCTCGACGTGAGCATCGCGTCTGACAACAACGCGCTCCTCTCGCTGGGGCCGGTGACGAACAGTCCCGCGCACCCGAACGCGGCGTACCTGTCGAGCGACGGGAGCAGCGGCGAGATCGACATCGACGTCGAGGACGTGAACACGGACGCGAACACGTGGATCGACAGCCTGTTCCAGATCACCAACAACGGCACGCAGCCGATCTGGGTCTGGTTCACCCTCACGGGGAACGGCTTCAAGACGCAGGTGTACTTCTACCCCGACGACGACCGCGGCGCGTCGCTCACGACCTACGGGGGCAACGGCGGCGCCGTCAGCGATCAGGGCGCGTCGCGCGTGGCCCAGAAGATCGACGTGGGCGACAGCCTCCCCGTGGGGCTGTTCCTGATGGTCGAGGACGGCATGATGGGCTCGAAGTTCGGCAACGGCGAGCTTCGCATCCACGCCGTCACGGATCCGGGCGACATTCCGAGCAACTTCACCGCGGAAGGCGGCTCGCAGCAGACGTAACACCGACCTGACCGGAGCTCCAAAAGATGAAACGACGCGCATTCATCGCCGGGCTCGGGACGATCCTCGGCCTCGGCGGCTCGGCGCTGGGCACCGGGGCGTTCTCGGAGACCAGCGCCGATCGCGAACTGGCCGTGGAGATCGCGCGGGACAACGACGCCCGCCTCGGCCTCACCGAACTCGGGCAGGGCGGCCGGAGCTACGAGGACGGCGGCGAGGTCGCGCTCAGCCTCCCGAGCACGAGCGAGCGGCTCGCCGATCCGACCCTCGGACTCGGCGGCAACTCGACCTACGAGTTCGACAGGGACGTAGACGAACTCGGAGCGACGAATCCGGTCATGGGGCTGTTTCGCATCACGAATCAGGGAACCCAGCCGGTGGAGGTGTACGGGAACGACGTGGCGTCCTCCGACGTGACGTTCGAACTGTACGACGTCGGAGACCCGAGCAAGACGGCGCTGCGCGACGCCCCCGTGACGCTGACGGTCGGCGACGCCATCGCCGTCGGCGTCCGCCTCCGGACCGGTGGCGCCGCCGTCGGGAACTACCAGGAGACGCTTCAGATCGTCGCCGAAGCGGTCTGATTTCCCCCCGATTCCGTCGGACTGCCGCGGTCGCGGCGCGGGACCGCCCCCCTTCGGCCCGGCGGAGCCACACAACAGCATGACCCGGAGCACGAACGGATCGACGGCCCGGCGAGAGGGACTGAGCGAATGGTGACCGCGCGCGCCGCGGTGTTCGTCGCCGCGCTGGCCGTCAGCGGGGCGCTGGTGCTGCCGTCGGGCGCCACGCCGATGACCGCGACGCCCGCGGACCGGGCCGGCGACATTTCTCTGCACCCACACGGCGAGTACGCGAGGCTGTTGGACGGCGACCTCCTCGTCGACCTCTCCGCGACGAACCCCCGCGTAGAGGGGGCCGGCGTGAACGAGGACGCCGTCACGACCGTCGCCGAGGCGTTCCGGGTGCGACACGGCGGCGAGCGGGCCGTCCGCGTCTGGGTGACCCACGACGCCGAGGCGCTGACCGTCCGGGTCGGCGGCGATCCGATCGAGTCACCGGGCGACGCCGTGACGCTTCGGCCGTCGGAGTCCGTCGCGGTCGACCTGACCGTGGACAGCCGCGACGGGGCGACGACCGCGCGCCTCGACGGCATCTCGATCCACACCGCACCCGTCCCGGAGCGCGCCGCCGACGCGACCGACCCCGGCGCCGAGTTCGACGGCCCGACGATCCAGACCCGCGCGCCGAGTCCCCACGCCCGGGCGATCACGGTGTTCGCGGGGACCCCGGGCGAGACGTACGACGTCGACACCGACGCGCTCGTCCTCGACCGGGCGGGCGGCGACGCGCTGACGCTCGACGCCATCGCCGTCGAGAACGCGGCGGGGTCGCTGACGATGGGCGCCACCGCAGTCGACGGCGGGTCCGCGCGGGCAGAGGTGGCGGCCGCCGGTGCCGACCCGCTCGGAGCCGTGCGCGTCGACGTGACGGCCGGTGCCGTCGAGGGCGGGACGCTCCGGTTCGCCGTCCCGCAGTCCTACCTCGACGCGCGCGGCGTGGCGGCGGACGCGCTGGCGGTCTACCGCGCCGACGGCGGCGACCTGTCGCGACTCGACGCCGCCGTGACGACCGGGGAGGACGGCCGCGTCCGGATCACGGCCCCGACCTCCGTCTCGGGGACCCTCGTCGTCGCGGCGGCGCGGGCTCGGCTCCGGATCACGGACGCCGGACTGAACCGAACCGACACGTCTCCGGGTGCGCCCGTAGTGCTCACCGCGACCGTGGTCAACGACGGCGCCGTCGCCGGGAAGCGCGTCCTGCCGGTGACCGTGAACGGGACCGAGGCGGCCCGCGCGACCGTGACCGCGGCCCCGGGCGAGACCGCGACGGTGACCGTGCCGCTGGCCCGCGACCGGCCCGGGGAGTACGTCGTGGCGGTCGCGGGCGTCGAGGCGGGCACGTTCGCTGTAGAAGCGCCGAGCGAGCCGACGGCGCGGACGACCCGCGAGAGCGCCGAGACCACCGCAACGGCGACGATGGCCAGGACGGACCAGTCGCCGACCGAGACCCCGACGACGACCGCGGGCCCCTCGACGCCGACGCGAGAGGCGGCCGGCTTCGGCCTCGGCGACCTGCTCTGGCTACTCGGCACGCTGGCCGTCGTCGCGGCGGCGCTGCTGGCGCGGCGCCTGCGGCGGCCCTGAGAACGACACCCACGCTTTTGTCCGGCGCCGTCCGAGAGACAGCATGGACGCGACGGAGCAGGCCCGTCCCGTTCGCGCGACGCTCCGCGACCGGGCGTCCCTCCTGGACGGGGTGGCGCTGGCGGCGCCGCCAGCCGTCGCCGTCGCCGTCTACGCGTTGCCCGCGGAGACGCGCCGCGGCCTCGCGTTCGCCTACCGGGAGCCGACGCCGCTGACGGCCTACACCGCACACGTCGTCCACTTCGAGGCCGCTCACCTCGTCGCGAACCTCCTCGGGTACGCGCTCCTCGTCGGGGCGGGCTACGCGCTGGCGCTCCTCGCGGGTCGCCGTCGGCTGTTCCGCGCGACGGCCGCGACGTACGCCCTCGCCTTCCCGCCAGTGCTGTCGGCGCTGAACCTCGCGGTCCCGCGGAACGCGATCGGATACGGGCTCTCCGGCCTGAACATGGCCTTCGCGGGTGCTGTCGGGGTGTTCCTCGTCGCCCACGCGCGGCGGCGAATCGACCGGCGGGTGCGGGTGCGACACGCGCCGGGCGCGTTCTTCGCCGCCGCGACCGTCGTCTCGCTGATCGCGCTCCCCGTCGGGCCGGTCACCGCCGGCGTCGCGGCCGCGAGCGCGACCCTCGCCGCGGTCTACGCCGTCGCCGCGTGGCGCGACCGATCCCCGCGGCCGGCGGGCGGCCCCGCGTCGGCGGGTGACGTCGACGTGTGCCTGCTCGCGGCGGTCACGTTCGTCGGCTACCCGGTCGTCGGGTTCCCCGCGCCGGCAGCGGAGGGGGCGGTGATCAACCGCTACGTCCACCTGCTGGGGTTCTGTCTCGGGTTCATCGTCCCCTACGTCGCCGCGGAAGCGGGGCTCTTCGCCGCCCGCGATGACCGGGGCTGAGGGACCGAGGACTTATTGTTCGTTGACACGTGGGTCCCCCTGACCCGTGCCAACACTTCGCCGGGCGGTCAGGGTGAGCGCCGAGGCCGCCGTGGTCCTCGTGGTCGCGGCGCTCCTCGTCGGCCAGATCATGGGGACGCCGGTGCTGCTCGGCTACGTCGAGACGGGGAGCATGGCGCCGACGATGGACCCCGGCGACGGCTTCGTCGCGGTGCCCTCGGCGGTCGACGGCGACGTCGAGGAGGGCGACGTGATCGTCTTCCGGGCCGAGGAGATTCACGGTGGAGGCCTCACGACCCACCGCGTCGTCGCGGTGACCGAGGAGGGGTACGTCACCCGCGGGGACGCGAACCCCTTCACGGACCAGGACGGCGGCGAACCGCCCGTGAAGGACGCACAGGTGGTGGCGAAGGCCCTGCAGGTGGGCGGGGAGGTCGTCGTCATCCCGAATCTGGGCACCGCCGTCACCGGACTGCAGGACGCCTTCACCGAGGTGCAGCGCCAGTTGGCGCTCGCGACCGGGACGCGCTCGCTGCTTGGCACGCAGGGACTCGCGTACATCCTGCTCGGCCTCTCGGCGCTGCTGTACGTCGTCGACCTGCTGCTCGCCGGCGAGGGGCCGGCCCGCGACCGGAGCCGGGACCGGAGCCGCGAGGAGGGCGTGTCGCCGACCCTCGTCGTCGCCGCCCTCGCCGCGGTGATCGTCCTGGCCGCGACGGCCGCGATGGTGCTGCCAGCGGGCGCACAGCAGTACGGCGTGGTGAGCGCCGAGTACGGCTCCGAGAACCCGACCGTCATCGAGCAGGGGACCGCGGAGACCCTGCCCTACGAGGTCCCGAACGCGGGACTCGTGCCGGTCGTCGCGTACGTGACCCCGGCGAGCGACGGCGTCTCGGTCGCGCCGGAGCGCGTGCGCGTCGCCGGCCGGAGCAAAGCGTCGGTGAACGTGACGCTGTCGGCCCCCGACGAGACCGGCTACTACCGCCGGTTCGTCGCCGAACACCGCTACCTCGCCGTGCTCCCGGTCTCGGTGATCGACGGCCTCCACCGCGTCCACCCGTGGCTGCCGGTGCTCGCCATCGACGCGGCGCTCGCGGGCGGGATGGCGGTGCTGGGGCGACTGCTCCTCGGGGGCCGGCGCGTCCGGGTCCGCAGTCGCGAGTCGCGACACGGCCGGTCGTTGTGGCGCCGCGCCCTCCGCTATCTCGTGCGGTGACGGGTGCGAGACGTGCTGTGTATCTGATATCACTCGATCACCGACAGGTCTATGCCAGACGACAACACACACCTCGCCATGGAGAAGGGGAGAACGCGGCTGCGGTTGCGGGCCGTCGCGTCGTCGTGGTTCACCGGGCTCGTCGTGGTGTGTGCCGTTCTGGCGGTCGCGGGCGGGGCGGTCGCCTACACGGCACACGCGGCGCCCGGGACCACGACACACCAGGCCGACCGCACGCTGTGGAGCGTGGACGGCGAGTTCTCCCACGCCGCCGAGGTGACGCGCGAGAACCCCGTGTTCGAGGTGGGCGAGACCCTCTCGAACCGGAGTACGTACTTCGCGACGGCCGCACCGGTGCTTGACGCCCGGTACGCCGCGACGTACCGCGGAAGCGCGGACGCGGCGAACGTCTCGGTGGACGCCACGCTCGTCACGCGGGCGTCGGGCGAGAACACGGTGTACTGGACCCAGCGCCGCCCGCTCGAGGAGGGCGAGGCGGGACTCTCCTCCGGCGAGAGCGCCGCCATCGAGGTCTCGGTGAACGCCAGCGCGATGGCCGCGCGCCTCGTGCAGATCCAGCGGGACCTCGGGACGACGCCCGGCGACGTGACCAGCGAAATCGTCGTCGCCGTCGACGCCGAGAGCGCGACGGACGAGGGGCCGTCGTCGCTCTCCTTCACCCACCGGCTCCCCGTCTCGATCGCGGGCAACACGTACGCGGTGGGGCCGGCAGAGGGGGGCCGCGAGGCAGTCACGGCGACCGAGACGGTGACCAGACAGCGGGATCGCGGCCCGCTGTGGTCGGTCGGGGGCCCGCTCGTCTTCCTCGCTGGGGCGGGCGGGCTAGCGGGCCTCGTCGTCGGTCGGCGACGGGACGCGTTCGCGGTCTCGCCCGCCGAGCGGCGCTTTCTGGCGTTTCGCGAGGAGCGCGCGGAGTTCGACGAGTGGGTGACCGCCGTCCGGCTTCCCGCCGAGGTGCGCGAGCGGCCCCGGGCGGAGGCCGACTCGGTGGCCGACCTCGTGGACTTCGCCATCGACACCGACGCCGGCGTCGTCGAGGACCCCGACACGGGGACGCTCTACGCGGTCGGCGAGGACCTGCTGGTGGCGTACGAGCCCCCGCCGGACCCGACCGCCGGGAGCACCGACCCGATCCCGGAAGACGAGGCCGGCGACGACGAGGCGGACGCGTCGTGAGCGGGGCCGCTCCGTCCCGAAAGGCATTAATAAGCGCCGACGGAAGATTCAGCCAACGATGACGCCCCCGGCATTCCGCGACACGGCGGCCGACAGCCGGGGGGCCGTGTCTCTTCTCCGTCGGCGACGACCGGGGTCCCGATAGGACCCCCACACTCATTTCCACTCCGTCGCTTCGCTAGTTCGCCTCGATTGCCACGACCACACCCCGACACACCACCAATGACAGAAGCCACGAAAGTCGCGCTCGCCTTCTCGGGCGGGCTCGACACGACCGTCTGCGTACCGCTGCTCGAAGAGGAATACGGCTACGACGAAGTCATCGGCGTCACCGTCGACGTCGGCCAGCCCGCGGCCGAGTTCGACGAGGCCGAGGAGACGGCCGAGGCGCTGGGCCTCGACCACTACGTCGTCGACGCCACGGAGGAGTTCGCCGACCTCTGTTTCACCGGCGTCGCCGCCAACGCCGACTACCAGGGCTACCCGCTGGGGACGGCCCTCGCGCGCCCGGTCATCGCGAACGCCATCCTCGAGGTCGCCGAGGAGCAGGGCTGTGACGGCCTCGCGCACGGCTGCACGGGGAAGGGCAACGACCAGCTCCGCTTCGAGGCGGTCTGGCGCGCCACGGACATGGAGGTCATCGCGCCGGTCCGCGAACTCGGCCTCACCCGCGAGTGGGAACTGGAGTACGCCGAGGAGCGCGACCTGCCCGTCGAGGGCGGCAACGAGGGCGTCTGGTCCATCGACACGAACCTCTGGAGTCGCTCCATCGAGGGCGGGAACCTCGAGGACCCCGGCTACGAGCCGCCGGAGGACATCTACGACTGGACCGACGCGCCGGGCAGCGACACCGAGACCGTCGACATCGAGTTCGAGGAGGGCGTCCCCGTCGCCGTCGACGGCGAGGCGATGGCGCCCGTGCCGCTCATCGAGCACCTCAACGAGGTCGCGGGCGCCCACGGCGTCGGCCGCACGGACATGATGGAGGACCGCATCCTCGGGCTGAAGGTCCGCGAGAACTACGAGCACCCGGCCGCGACGACCCTGCTCACCGCCCACGAGGCGCTCGAAGGCCTCGTCCACACGAAGGCCGAGCGCACGTTCAAGCAGGAGGTGGAGGCCGAGTGGGCCGAGTACGCCTACAAGGGCCTCGTCGACTCCCCGCTGATGGGCGCGCTCGAAGCGTTCATCGCGGAGACACAGGAGACCGTGACGGGCACGGTCACCGTGAAGTTCGACGGCGGGCAGGCCCGCGCGGTGGCCCGCGAGAGCGAGTTCGCGGTCTACTCCGAGGACGCCGCCTCCTTCAACACGGAGACGGTCGCCGGCATCGAGCAGTCCGACGCGACGGGCGTGGCGAAGTACCACGGCTTCCAGGAGCGCCTCGCGAACGCCGCGAAGGACCGCGCGCGCCCCGAACTGAGCACCGACGGCGGCGACGACGAGTGAGATGACCGACGACGGCGACGACGCCGAGGACGTGGTCCGCCGCGAGCGCTTCAGCGGCGGCCCCGCGCGGACGTTCCTTTCGTCGCTCGGCGCGGACCGGCGCATCTTCGGCGCCGACGTGGCCGTCGACCGCGCGCACGTCGTGATGCTGGCCGAGCAGGGCATCATCGCCGATGACGAGGCCGGCCTCGTCATCGGCGCGCTCGACGCCGTCGCGGACGAGGGCCACGAGGCGCTCCCGGAGGGCGAGGACGTGCACGCGGCCATCGAGACGGCCGTCATCGACCGGATCGGCCCGGTCGGCGGCAAGATGCACACCGCCCGCTCGCGCAACGACGAGGTGGCGGCCTGCATTCGCTACCGCCTGCGCGAGGACCTGCTGGGCGCCGCCGACGCGACGGTGGCGCTCCGCGAGACGCTGGCGAGCGTCGCCGCCGAGCACACCGAGACGCTGCTCCCGGGCTACACGCATCTCCAGCCCGCACAGCCGACGACCCTCGCGCACTACCTGCTGTCCTACGAGGGCGCGGTGGCCCGCGACACGGCGCGGCTCCTCGACGCCTACGACCGGACGAACCAGTCGCCGCTGGGCGCGGCGGCGCTCGCGGGCACCCCCTTCGACGTGGACCGCGAGCGGGTGGCCGACCTGCTGGGCTTCGACGGCGTCGTCGAGAACGCGATGGACGCCGCGGCCGGGCGGGACTTCCTGCTCGAAGCCGTCTCGGCGCTGGCGACCCACGCCACGCACCTCTCGGGGCTGGCGGAGGACCTCGTGGTGTACGCGAACAAGGGGCTGGTCGAACTCGACGACGACTACGCCTCGACCTCCTCGATCATGCCCCAGAAGAAGAACCCGGACACGCTGGAGCTAGTCCGGGCCACCGCGGGCGACGCGGCCGGCGCGCTGCAGGGCCTCCTGACGACGCTGAAGGGACTCCCGCGGGCGTACAACCGCGACCTCCAGCGCGCGACGCCGCATGCGTGGACCGCCGTCGACGCCGTGAGCGACGCGACCGACGTAGCCGCGGGGGCCGTCGCCACCGCCGACTGGCCCGCCGAGGCGATGGCCGCGGCGGCCGGCGAAGGCTTCTCGACGGCCACGGGCGTCGCGGACCTGCTGGCGATGCACGGCCTGCCGTTCCGGACGGCCCACGAGATCGTCGCCACGGCGGCCGAGCGCGGCGGCGACGTGGACGCGCTGAACGCGGCCACGCAGGCGATCGTCGGCGAGCCGCTGGGGTCGCTCGTCCCGCGCGAGGACGTGGAACGGGCGCTCGACCCCGGCGAGAGCGTGGCGATGCGCGACTCGCAGGGCGGTCCCGCGCCCGAGCGGACGGCCGCGGCGGCCGCCGACGCCCACGAGGCCATCGCGGCGGACCGGGACGCCGTCGCGACGCGGCGGGGCGCCCTCGACGACGCGCGCGAGCGCCGTCTCGCGGAGGTGGCGACGTACCGGTGATCCGACTACCACGAATCTGATACGTTCACGCCGGACCCCCGAGTCGCGGTCGCTACACGCCGGTAGCGACGGCTGCGGAACGTGTATTATTTCTGGTACTTTCGACACCCTTAAGTGATCTGCGGGGGAAGTGACGGGCACGTATGGCTGAATGTGTCGAGTGCGGGGCCGAACTGGACCTGCACGAGGATCTGGAGGTCGGAGAGATCGTCGACTGTCCGACCTGTGGCACGGAGCTGGAAGTGATCGACGTCGAGCCCGCGGTGCTCGATCAGGCGCCGGAACTCGAAGAGGACTGGGGGGAGTGACGTGACGGCGGCCCCCGCGAGGTGGTCCCCGTGAGAGTCGGCCTGCTCTACTCCCGGATCCGCCGGGACGAGAAGCTGCTGCTCTCGGAGCTTCGGGAGCGCGGCCACGAGGTCGAGAAGATCGACGTGCGCCGCCAGCGCTTCGGCCTGACCGAGGCCCCCGAGGCGTTCGCGGACCTCGACGTGGTGCTCGACCGGTGTGGCGCGACCAGCCGGAGCCTCTACGTCACGCGCTTCCTCGACGCCTACGGGGTCCCCGTCGTCAACAGCCACGAGACCGCGCGGATCTGCGCGGACAAGGTCGAGAACAGCCTCGCGCTCGCGGCGGCCGGCGTCCCGACGCCGACCACGGAGGTCGCCTTCACCGTCGAGAGCGCCCTCGACATCATCGAGGACTTCGGCTACCCCTGCGTTCTGAAGCCGGTCGTCGGCTCGTGGGGCAACCTGATGGCGAAGATCGACAGCCGCGACGCCGCCGAGGCGATCCTCGAACACAAGGAGACGCTGGGCCACTACGAGCACAAGGTGTTCTACATCCAGGAGTTCGTGGACAAGCCCGGCCGCGACATCCGCGTGCTCGCCACGGACGGCGAGCCGGTGGCGGCGATGGTGCGCTCCTCGGAGCACTGGCTCACCAACGCCGCGCGGGGCGCGGAGACGGACAGCTTCGAACTCGACGACCGCGCCCGCGAACTCGTCGCCGAGGCGTCCGAGGCCGTCGGCGGCGGCCTGCTGGGCGTCGACCTGATGGAGGTCGGCGTCGACGGCGACGGCGCCGACGACTACACGGTCCACGAGGTCAACCACACGGTCGAGTTCAAGGCCCTCGACGACACCGTCGAGACGGACGTGGCCGGCGACGTGGTGTCGTGGCTCGAAGACCGCGTGGAGGTGGACGGATGAGCCACACCGCCGGCGTCGTCGGCGGGTCCGGCTTCACGGGCGGGGAACTGCTCCGCCTGCTCGCCGACCACCCCGAGTTCGAGGTGGCCCAGGCCACCAGCCGCTCGTACACGAACCGCTCGGTCGGCACCGTCCACCCGAACCTCCGGGACCTCGATCTCCGCTTCTCGGACCCCGAGGACCTGGAATCGGTGGACGTGCTGTTCGCCGCGACGCCCCACGGCGTCTCGATGGAGCGCATCGACGCGTTCCGGGACGCCGCGGACACCGTCGTCGACCTCTCGGCGGACTTCCGCCTCGACGACGAGGCGCCCTACGACGAGTACTACGACGGCCACGACCGGCCCGAACTGCTCGCCGACGCGGAGTACGCGCTCCCGGAGCTGAACCGCGAGAACCTCCCCGGCGCGGACCTGATCGCGGCCGGCGGCTGTAACGCGACGGCGACCCTGATCGCGCTCTATCCGCTCTTCGAGCAGGGCGTCGTCGAGGACCCGACCACCGTCGTCGACGTGAAGGTCGGCTCCTCGGAGGGCGGCGCGGGCGGCGGGCAAGCCTCCGCGCACGCCGAGCGCTCGGGCGTCGTCCGCCCCTACGCGCCGACCGGACACCGCCACGAGGCCGAGATCGAGCAGTTCCTCGGCACCGGCGTCAACTTCACCGTCCACGCCGTGGACATGATCCGCGGCGCGGCCGCGACCTGCCACCTCATCCCCGAGGAGTTGCCCTCGAAGGGCGACCTCTGGAAGGCGCTGCGGGGCGCCTACGGCGACGAGCCGTTCGTCCGGTTCGTCGCCGGGTCCGGCGCCGTCTACCGCTACCCCGAACCGAAGGCCGTCGCGGGGACGAACCACGTGGAACTGGGCTTCGAGATCGACGAGGACAACGGCCGCGTCGTCCTCTTCTCGGCCATCGACAACATGATGAAAGGCTCGGCGGGGCAGGCGGTCCACGCGGCGAACGTGGCGCTCGGCTTCGAGGAGACGGCGGGACTGGACTTCCGCGGGTTACATCCGGTGGGAGCGCCATAGCCGAGCCATGATCGCCACACAGTGGAGGGCGAACGGATGACCGTCGTCGTGAAGATCGGCGGCGCCCGCGCGGTCGACCCGGCGGGTGCGCTCGCCGACGTGGCCGACGTGGACGAGGACGTGGTCGTCGTCCACGGCGGGTCGACGGCCGTCGACGACCTTCTCGACCGCCTCGACATCGACCCCACCTACGTGGAGACGCCGGACGGCGTCGTCGGTCGCTTCACCGACGCCCAGACGATGGAGGCGTTCACGATGGCGATGAGTACGGTGAACTCCGACCTCGTCGCCGGCCTCCAGAACGAGGGCGTCGACGCGGTGGGCCTCTCGGGCGTGGACGGCAAACTGCTCGCCGGCCCCCGGAAGTCAGCGGTGCGCGTCGTCGAGGACGGCACCAAGAAGATCAAGCGCGGCGACCACTCCGGGTCGATCCGCGAGGTCAACGCCGACCTGCTGGAGACGCTGCTCGCGGACTACGTGCCCGTCGTCGGCCCGCCGATGCTCGGCGACGACGACGGCGAGTGGGTGCCCGTCAACAGCGACGCCGACCGCGCCGCCGCGGCCGTCGCGGGCGCCCTCAACGCAACGCTCGTCGTCCTGACCGACGTGCCCGGTCTGCTCCGGGACGTGGACGACGCCGACTCGCTCATCGAGCGCGTGGACTCGCCGGACGCGCTCCGGGAGGCCCGCGCGGCCGCCGAGGGCTTCATGGGCAAGAAGGTCATGGCGGCCGAGGAAGCGCTCGACGGCGGCGCGACGAGCGTCGTCGTCGCCTCCGCGAACGCCGACGCGCCCATCGACGCGGCGCTGTCGGGCGCGGGAACCACCTTCACACCCGACTGCATCTCATGAACTTCGTCACGTCAGAGAAACCGATTCGCATCGAACGCGGCGAGGGCCCGTACCTCTACGACGACGGCGGGACGGAGTACCTCGACTGCGGCGCGAGCTACGCCTGCACGCCGCTTGGCCACTCCCACCCCGGCGTCACCGACGCCGTCTGCGAGCAGGCCCGCGAGTTGACCTTCGTGCAGGCCTCCTACCCCACCGACGCCCGGGACCGGGCCTACGCGACCCTCGCGGCCGCGGCGCCCGGCGACGTGGAGAACGTCTGGCTCTGCAACTCCGGCACCGAGGCCAACGAGGCCGCGCTGAAGTTCGCGCGCAGCGCCACCGAGCGCTCGAAGATCGTCGCCACGACGCGGGGCTTCCACGGCCGCACGATGGGCGCCCTCGCGACGACGTGGAAAGACGAGTACAAGGAGCCCTTCGAGCCGCTGATCGGCGACGTGGAGTTCGTGCCCTACGGCGACGAGGAGGAACTCCGGGCGGCCGTCGACGACGAGACGGCGGGCGTCATCATGGAGCCGATTCAGGGTGAGGGCGGCGTCAACCCCGCCCCCGAGGGCTACCTCGACGCGGCCCGCGAAGTCACCGAGGCTGAGGGCGCGGCGCTCATCCTCGACGAGGTCCAGACCGGCGTCGGCCGCACGGGCACGCTGTGGGCCTGCGAGCAGGCGGGCGTGGTCCCCGACATGCTGACGACCGCGAAGGGGCTGGGCAACGGTCTGCCCGTCGGTGCCACCCTCGTCGCCGACTGGGTGGCCGACGGCGCCGGCTCCCACAACGCGACGTTCAGCGGCGGCCCGGTCATCAGCGCCGCCGTCGACGAGACGGTGTCCACCATCGTCGAGGAGGACTGGCCGGCCCACGCCGAGGCGGTCGGCTCGCACCTCCGGGACCAGATCCGTGCCGAGGCCGGCGACGACGTGCGCGAGGTCCGGGGCTCGGGCCTGATGGTCGGCGTCGAGGTGAAGCGGGGTGCCAATCGCATCACGAAGAACCTCGCGCTGAACCACGGGATCCTCGCGCTCCCGGCGGGCCGGACCGTCGTGCGCTTCCTCCCGCCGCTCGTCATCGAGGAGCGCCACGCCGACGAGATCGCCGCGGCCCTCGCCGACGTGCTGGAGGGGATGTGATGAGCGTCACGTTAGACCGCGAGACGGCGCGCGACCTCGTCTTCGATCTGGTGGCGACGCCCTCTCCCTCCGGCGAGGAGAGCGAGTGCGCCGAGTTGCTCGTCGACTTCTTCGAGGCGCAGGGCCGCGAGGCGTGGATCGACGAGATCGGCAACGTGCGGGCGCCCGCGGACGACAGCGTCCTGCTCACCTCGCACGTCGACACCGTTCCGGGCGACATCCCCGTCGAGATCGAGGACGATGAACTGTGGGGCCGCGGGAGCGTGGACGCGAAGGGGCCGCTGGCGGCGATGGCCGCCGCGGCCGTCGAGACCGGCGTCTCCTTCGCCGGCGTCGTCGGCGAGGAGGTCGACTCCCGCGGCGCGCGCCACCTCGTCGAGACCCGCGAGTCCGCGCCGGAGGCCGTCGTGAACGGCGAGCCATCCGGCTGGGAGGGGATCACGCTCGGCTACCGGGGCCTGCTCGCGGGCCGCTACGTCTCCACCTCCAAGCAGGGCCACTCCTCGCGCCCGGACAAGAACGCGATTCAGGAGGCCATCGACTGGTGGAGCGCCGTCGAGGCCGAGTTCGACCCCGACGAGTGGACGCCCATCTTCGAGCAGGTGACGACCAAGCCCATCACCATCGACGGCGGCCCGACGCCGGACGGCCTCTCCGTGGAGGCGACGATGGAGGTCCAGTTGCGCGTCCCGCCCCAGTTCACGCCCGAGGAGGTCCGCGAGATCGCGGACGGCGAACTCGACGGCGGCACCGTGAACTGGTTCGACTCCGTCCACCCGGTGATGGAGAGCTCCCGGAACCCGGTCGCGCGGGCGTTCCGCGCGGCGATCCGGGGCGTCGACGGCGACCCGACGATGCTCCGCAAGACCGGCACCAGCGACATGAACGTGTACGCCCGGTCGTGGAACTGCCCGATGGTGACCTACGGCCCGGGCGACTCGGACCTCGATCACGCGCCGGACGAGCACCTCGATCTCGGGGAGTTCGACCGGAGTGTGTCGGTCCTCGAACGCGTCTGTGAGAGGCTCACATGACCCTCGAAGACGACCCAGCCCACCTGATCGACGTCGACGACCTGACCCGCGGGGACCTCTCGCGGGTCCTCGACCGCGCGGCCACGCTGAAGGCCGGCGAAGCGAACCCCCGCTTCCCCGAGCACACGCTGGGGATGGTGTTCGAGAAGCCCAGCACGCGGACCCGGGTGTCCTTCGAGACCGGGATGACCGAACTGGGCGGGCACGCCATCTTCCTCGGCGAGGAGGACATCCAACTCGGCCGGGGCGAGCCGATCCGGGACACCGCGCGCACCCTCTCGCGGTACGTGGACGCGGTGATGGCCCGCCTCTTCGAGCACGACCAGATGGAGGAACTGGCCTCCTACGCGGACGTGCCGGTGGTCAACGGCCTCACGGACCGCGCGCACCCCTGCCAGACGCTCGCTGACCTGCTCACCATCCGCGAGACGTTCGGCGACTTCGACGTCGAGGTGGCGTGGGTCGGCGACGGGAACAACGTCGCGCAGTCCTTCGCCGTCGGCGCGGCCCTCGCGGGCATCGACCTCACGGTCGCGACGCCCGAGGGCTACGGCCTCGACGACGACGTGCCCGACCGCGCCGCGGCGGTCGGCGACGCGCCGACGACCACCCACGACCCGGTCGCGGCCGTCGAGGGTGCGGACGTGGTCTACACGGACGTCTGGGTCAGCATGGGCGAGGAGGACGCCCGCGAGGCGAAACTCCCCGACTTCGAGGGCTTTCAGGTGAACGCGGACCTGCTCTCGCACGCCCCGGAAGCAGTCGTGATGCACTGCCTGCCGGCCCACCGCGGCGAGGAGATCACCGACGACGTGATCGAGAGCGACCGCGCGGTCGTCTTCGATCAGGCCGAGAACCGCCTGCACGCCCAGAAGGGGCTGCTAGTGGAGTTGCTCGACTGACGGGTCGCCCAGCGGACTTTTGCCCGGGGCGCCCCTCGTGAGACCGTGAGCCAGCGAGCGCCGATCGAAGAGACGGTCGAGGCGGGCGGCGCGAGCATCCCGAAACTCGGACTCGGGACGTGGCAGAACACCGGCGAGTCCTGCACCGAGAGCGTCGAGGCGGCGCTCGATCTGGGCTACCGGCACGTCGACACCGCGCAGATGTACGACAACGAGCGCGCCGTCGGCGACGGAATCGCGGCCGCCGACGTGGACCGCGAGGACGTGTTCCTGACGACGAAGCTGTGGCGCTCGAACCTCCGGGCCGACGACGTGCGCGCGTCGACGCGGGCGAGCCTCGACCGCCTCGGCGTCGACCGGGTCGACCTCCTGTTGATCCACTGGCCCCACCCGCGGGTGCCCGTCGAGGAGACGCTGTCGGCGATGGCAGAACTGCGGGACGACGGGCTGGTCGAGCACATCGGCGTCGCGAACTTCACGCGCGAGCAGTACCGGGCGGCCCGCGAGGCCGTGGACGCCCCGCTGGTGACCGACCAGGTGCTGTACCACCCCTACCGCGACCGGTCGGGGCTGCGCGCGGACTGCGAGGCGGCGGGGCTGTCGCTGACGGCGTACAGTCCGCTCGCCCGCGGGGACGCGGTGGGCGACCCGGTGCTCGCGGACATCGGCGCGCGCCACGGCAAGTCGGCGGCGCAGGTGGCGCTCCGGTGGCTGGTCCAGCAGGACCAGGTGGTCGCCATCCCGAAGGCGACCGGGCGGGACCACCTCGCGGAGAACCGCGCCGTCTTCGACTTCTCGCTGACCGACGAGGAGATGGCCCGCGTCGACGACCTGCGGGGGAGCCTGTGGCGCCGACTCAAGGACCGCGCGCCGGCGGTGATGCGCCGGGTGCCGTTCTGACGGGGCGCGCAACCGCCCCCTTTTTGGCCGGCGACCCCCACCCTCCGGACATGAGTCTCGACCTCACCGCGGCGGCCGAGGACCCCCCGCACGAGGCCACCGACGGCGCGTGGCTGACCTGCATCGAGTGCGGGGAGACCTTCGCCCCGTTCGCGGCCGTGCGCTACACCTGCGACGACTGCGGCGGCCTGCTGGAGGTCCGCTACGCCGACCACCCGGGCTTCGACGACTTCGAGGGGCGGGGCGTCTGGCGGTACAGCGCGGCGCTGCCCTTCGAGGAGGGCGTCACGCTCCCCGAGGGCGACACGCCGCTGCACCGCGTGCCGCGTCTCGAAGACGAGATTGGCGTGAACGCCCTGCGGATCAAACACGAGGGGATGAACCCCACCGGCTCGTTCAAGGACCGCGGGATGACGGTGGGCGTCCGCGCGGCGCAGGCCGTCGGCGTCGACCGCCTCGCCTGTGCCTCGACGGGCAACACGTCGGCGGCGCTCTCGGCCTACGGCTCCCGGGCAGGAATGGAGACGCTCGTGCTCCTGCCCGCCGGGAAGGTCGCGGCGGGGAAGGTGGCGCAGGCCAGCCTCCACGGCGCGCGTATCCTCGAAGTCGACGGGAACTTCGACGCCTGCCTCGACATCGTGCAGGACCTCGCTGACCGCGGGGAGGCGTACCTGCTGAACTCGCTGAACCCGTTCCGACTGGAGGGGCAGAAGACCATCGGCCTCGAGATTCTGGAGGCCTTCGAGGCGGACTACGGCCGCCTGCCCGACCGCATCGTCCTGCCGGTAGGCAACGCGGGCAACACGGCCGCCCTCTACAAGTGCTTCCGCGAACTCGTGCAGGCCGACGCCATCGACCCCGACGACGTGCCGAAACTGACCGGCGTGCAGGCCGAGGGCGCGGCGCCGATGGTCGAGGCCGTCGAGAACGGCTGGGATCACGTCGAGCGCTGGGACGAGGTGGAGACGCGCGCGACGGCCATCCGCATCGGCAACCCCGTGAACGCGCCGAAGGCCCTCCCCGGCATCCGACAGACCGGGGGCACCGCGGTCGCCGTCTCCGACGAGGAGATCACCGACGCCCAGCGTACCCTCGCGGGCGAGGGCGTCGGCGTCGAACCGGCCTCGGCGGCGTCGGTCGCGGGCCTCCGGAAACTCCGCGACCGGGGCGTCGTCGACGACGAGGAGGACGTGGTCTGCCTGACGACGGGGCATCTGCTGAAGGACCCCGAGGCGGCCGCTGCGGCGGGCAGGGAGCCCGAACCGGTGCCAAACGACACGGACGCGGTGCTCGACCACCTCGCGGACTGATCGTCGGACGCCCGTCTGCTTGGGGTTTTTTGCGGGACGGATCGAAGGCGAAGGTATGGCGACGGACCGCGACGGGCCCGCGAACGACGACGTTCGGGTCGCCGCCCTCGAAGGAGCCATCGCGGCGCTGGAGGCACAACTGGCGGAGGCGGAGGGCACGGAGCGAACGGCGCTCGAAGCGGAGTTGGCGGCCCGGAAGCGCGAACTCGACCGCGTTCGGGACTAGTCGCCGTTGAGTTCGATGGCGACGATGTCGACGATGCGGTCGTCGGAGAGGAGTTTCTCGCGGACGGCGTCGGTGACGGGGTCGTCGAGGTTGTAGACGGTCAGCGCCTGGCCGCCGATGGTCTGGCGAGCGTTGAACATCCCGGCGATGTTCACGTCGTGGTCACCGAGCACGGAGCCGATGAGCCCGATGACGCCGGGTTCGTCGCGGTTCCGCGCGACCATCATGTGGCCGTGCGGGATGGCGTCGACGCGGTAGCCGTCGATGGAGACCAGCCGGGGGTCGTCGCCGGCGAACAGCGTGCCGGAGACGCTCACCTCGTCCTCGTCGCCGCGCACGGTGACGGTGACGAGGCTCTGGAAGTCGTCGGACTGCGCGCGCTTGCTCTCCGTGACCTCGATGCCGCGCTCCTCGGCCACCCGGTCGGCGTTGACCGCGTTGACGCGCCACTCCAGCGGGTCGAAGGCGCCCTTCTGCGCGCTCGCGGTGAGCAGTTCCACGTCCTCGTCGGCGATGTCGCCCTCGTAGGTGACCTCGACGGCGTTGAGGCGGCCCCGGAGCAGTTCGGCGCCGACCTTGCCGGCCGTCTCGGCGATGTCGATGTAGGGGCGGATGCGCGGGAAGGCGCTCCGGTCGACGGAGGGCGCGTTGAGCGCGTTGACGACCGGTTCGTCGTTGAACGCCGCGAGGACCTGCTCGGCGGTGTCAGTGGCGACGTTCTCCTGTGCGGCCTCGGTGCTGGCGCCGAGGTGCGGGGTGACGATGACGTCGTCCTGGTCGAGCAGGGGGCTGTCCTGTGGGAGGGGCTCCTCGGCGAACACGTCGAGGGCCGCGCCCTCGAGCACGCCGTCGCCGACGGCCTCGGCGAGCGCGTCTTCCTGCACGATGCCGCCGCGGGCGCAGTTGACGAGGTAGCCGCCTTCGAGTTCCGCGAGTTCCGCCTCGCCGATCATCCCTTCCGTCTCGGGGAGCAGGGGCGTGTGGACGGTGACGTAGTCGGCCATCGCGATGCAGTCGTGGAGGTCCTCCACGAGTTCGGCGCCGAGCTGTTCGGCGCGCTCCTCGCCGATGTAGGGGTCGTAGACGGCGAGGTCCATGCCCAGCGAGCTCAGGCGCTTGGCGACCTCCTGGCCGACGCGGCCGAGGCCGATGATGCCCAGCGTCTTGTTGTTGACCTCGTTGCCGAGGTAGTCGCCCTTCGCCCACTCGCCGTCGCGGAGGCGGGCGTGGGCCTGCGGGATCGAGCGGGCGGCCGCGAACAGCATCGCCACAGTGTGCTCGGCGGCGGCGCGCACGTTGCCCTGCGGGGCGTTGGCGACGATGACGCCGTGGTCGGTCGCCGCGTCGATGTCGATGTTGTCGACGCCGATGCCCGCCCGGCCGACGATGACCAGGTCGGGGGCGGCCTCGAAGACGGCCTCGTTGACGTCGGTCCCCGAGCGAACGATGAGCGCGTTCGCGTCGGCGACGGTGTCGAGGAGTGCCTCGCCCTCGACCTCGTACGCTGTCTCCACCTCGTGGCCCGCCTCGCGGAGCAGTTCGAGCCCCGCGTCGGCGATGGGATCCGTGACGACTACCTTCATGTCCGGGACCAACCGTGGATTGGGGTTAACCCTTTCCACATGGCCGCGGCGCTGGGGAGTGTGGCGGCGACTGAAAGAGGTCTCGGGTCCGCGCCGGCGGACGCGGAGTGTGGGACAGACCTCGGGGAGAGCGCGCCCGGTCGAGTGCATGGGATCACGTCGTCCCGCTCACCGATGCCCACGGTGGGGAACGCACCGGGCGTCTCCACCTGCGGACCGCACCCACTTATGTTTTAGGTTAGCCTAAACGGACGGTATCGAACCGTTGAAGCGGGTCCGGGTCCGGGTGCCGACATGGACATCGTCGCCTTCGACTTCGACGGGACGCTCTCGGACTCCGAGATGACCGTCCTGCTGGGCGAGCAGTACGGCGTCGCCGACCAGATGGAAGACATCACCGAGCGGGCGATGCGGGACGAAATCGACTACGCCACGAGCCTCCGGGAGCGGGCGGCGCTGCTGGAGGACCTGCCGGACGCCCGGGCGCAGGCCGCCTTCGAGCAGGTGTACCTCCGGCAGGGCGCCGCCGAGGTCATCGAGCGCCTCAACGAGGCCGGGGTGTTCACCGCCATCCTGACCGGCGGGTTCCACCGCGGCGTCGAGGCGGCCCTCGACCGCGAGAACGTCAGCGTGGACACGGTGATCTCCAACAGCCTCCCCGTCGCGGACGACCACCTCACCGGCGAGGTCGAGGGACCGCTCATCGAGGGGACCAAAGACGAGGCACTGGAGACGCTGGCGACGGCGGAGGGCGTCGACCTCGCCGACACCGTCGCGGTCGGCGACGGCGCCAACGACCTGCCGATGCTGAAGGTCGCCGGCCTCTCGGTGGGCTTCGAGCCGAAACCCGCGGTGCGGCCCCACTGCGACGTGGTCGTCGCGACGATGGATCGGCTGGCGCGGGTGTTCGAAGAGCGCGACGTGCTCTGATTACTCCGTCGCCGCCTCGATGGCCTGCTCCACGTCGGCGACGATGTCGGCGGGGTCCTCGATGCCGACGGAGAGCCGCACCATGTCGGGCGTGACGCCGGCGTTCTCCTGTTCTTCCTCGGTGAGTTGCTGGTGGGTCGTCGACGCGGGGTGGATGACCAGCGTCTTCGCGTCGCCGACGTTCGCGAGCATCGACGCGAGGTCCATCTCCTCGGCCGTCGCGCGGGCGGCGTCGTAGCCGCCTTCGAGGCCGAACGTGATCATCCCGCCGTAGCCGCCGTCGAGGTACTCGCTCGCGTTGTCGTGGGTCGGGTGGTCCTCGAGACCCGGATAGTTGACCCACGCCACGTCCGCGTGGTCGTCGAGGTACTCCGCGACGAGCATCGCGTTCTCGCAGTGGCGCTCCATGCGCAGCGGCAGGGTTTCGAGGCCCTGGAGCGTCTGCCACGCGTCGAAGGGAGCCTGTGCGGAGCCCAGGTCGCGGAGGCCGCGCGCGATGGCGGCGTACGTGAACGCGGCGTCGCCGAAGCGCTCGCTGAAGTTCACGCCGTGGTAGGCGGGGTTGTCGGCGGCCATCTCGGGGTACTTCTCGGGGTAGTCGGCCCACGGGAAGGTGCCGCCGTCGACGACGACGCCGCCGATGGTGGTACCGGAGCCGTGGATCCACTTCGTCGTGGAGTTCCAGACGAGGTCCGCGCCGTGCTCGATGGGGTTGCACAGCGCGGGCGTCGCGAACGTGTTGTCCACGAACAGGGGCACGTCGTTGTCGTGGGCGATGTCGGCGATGCGCTCGATGTCCGGGGTGACGAGCGCCGGGTTGCCGATGGTTTCGAGGTGGACGTACGCGGTGTCGGAATCGATGGCGTCCTCGTAGGCGTCGTAGTCGAGCGTGTCGACGAACTTCGTCTCGACGCCGCGGCGCTCGACGGTGTGCGTGAGGTAGGTGTACGTGCCGCCGTACAGCGCGGAGGCGGTGACGATGTTGTCGCCGCTCTCCGCGAGCAGGAACGTCGTCAGGTCGAGTGCGGCCATGCCCGAGGCCGTGGCCGCGGCGCCGACGCCGCCCTCGAGGGTGGCGAGGCGCTCCTGCAGCGTCTCGACGGTGGGGTTCATCAGCCGGGAGTAGATGTAGCCCGGCTTCTCGAGCGCGAACTGCTCGGCCGCGTCCTCGGCGTCGTCGAAGACGTAGGACGTGGTCTGGTACAGCGGCGGGGCGCGGGCGCCGGTGGCGGGGTCGGGGTCCTGGCCGGCGTGAAGCGACTCTGTCCTGAACTCTGGGTCGTCGTCTGCCATACAGACGGAACTCGCGCCCGGATCATAAAAGGGCACATCCCGAACGGGGTGATTTGCCGCTATCCGCTACGAGGAGAAGAGGCTGCTGTGGACCGGCGCCCGGTCCGGGTCGTCGCCCTCGCTCACGTCGGAGAGCGAGCGGCCGGCGACGCCCTCCGCGAGGAAGTCCCGGAGCGGCGGGCCGACGTGGTCGGGTTCCACGAGGAAGGCGTCGTGCCCGTGGTCGGAGTCGACGACGTGGTGGACGACCTCGGTGTCGGCCGCCTCGAACGCCTCGGTGAGGTGTTCGGACTGCTCGACGGTGAAGTGCCAGTCCGCCGTGAAGGACATGAGGAGCGCCTCGCCCTCGAAGGCCGCCAGCGCGTCGGCGTCGGAGTCGTACCCTTCGCCGAGGTCGTAGTCGTCCATCGCGCGCATCAGGTAGAGGTAACTGTTGGCGTCGAAGCGGTCCACGAACGTCTCGGCGTTGTAGTCGAGGTAGGACTCCACCTCCCGGTAGGGGAAGAAGTCCGCGGCCGGATCGGTCGGGAACGGCCCCGGGGTGGAGCGGCCGGCCGAGCGCCGCCCGAACTTCCGGGCCATCGACGCCTTCGAGAGGTACATCATGTGCCCGATCTGGCGGGCCAGCGCGAGGCCGTCGTCGGGGTGGTCGCCGCCGTAGTAGCGGCCGCCCTGCCAGTCGGGGTCCGAGGTGATGGCCCGCCGGGCGATGGCGTCGAAGCCCAGACACTGGGCGTCGAGGCGCGCCGCGGCGGCGATGGGGACCAGACGGTCCACGTCGTCGGGGTACTGCTTGGCCCACTCCAGGACGTTCTGGCCGCCGACGCTCCCGCCGACGACGGCGCGCAGGCGGCCGACGCCGAGCGCGTCGAGGAGTCGGCGCTGGGCGTGGACCCAGTCCGCGACGGTCACGGGCGGGAAGTCCGGGCCGTACGGCTCCCCCGTCTCGGGGTTCTCGCTCGCCGGGCCGGTGGTGCCGTAGCAAGACCCGGGCACGTTCGCGCAGACGACGTAGTACTCGTTCGTGTCGATTGCCTTCCCCGGCCCGACGATGTCGTTCCACCACGCGCGGGCCTGCCCCTCGGTGCCCGCGTCGTCGTGGCGCCCGGCGACGTGCTGGCTGCCCGTCAGGGCGTGACAGACGAGGACGACGTTGCTCCCGGCCTCGCCGGGGCCCTCCGGTTCGAACTCGCCGTAGGCCTCGTAGGCGACGTCGAGTTCGGGGATGGTCTCCCCGCACTCGAAGGTGAACTCGCCCAGCGAGACGCTGTCTCGTTCGACGTTCATGGCTGGATCGCCTCCTCGATGTCCGCGAGGATGTCCGCGGGGTCCTCGATGCCGACGGAGAGCCGGATCATCTCCGGCCGCACGCCCGCGGCCCTCTGTTCCTCCTCGGAGAGTTGCGCGTGCGTCGTCGACGCGGGATGGATGACCAGCGTCTTCGCGTCGCCGATGTTGGCGAGGAAAGACGCCAACTCGACGCCCTCGCAGAAGTCCTTGCCCGCCTCGTAGCCGCCCTCGAGTCCGAAGGCGATCATGCCGCCATATCCGCCGTCCAGATACTCGCCGGCGGTGTCGTGGGTGGGGTGGTCGTCCAGTCCGGGGTAGGTGACCCACGCCACGTCGTCGTGGTCGGCGAGGAACTCGGCGACGATGGCGGCGTTCTCGCAGTGGCGCTCCATGCGCAGCGGCAGGGTTTCGAGGCCCTGAATCGTCTGCCACGCGTCGAAGGGCGACTGCTGATTGCCGATGGCCCGGACGGCGCGGTGACGCGCGGCGGTGGCGAAGGCCTCGTCGCCGAACCGCTCGCTGAAGTTCACGCCCCGGAACGCGGGGTTCTCCTGCCCGAGTTCGGGGTACTTCTCGGGGTAGTCAGCCCACGGGAAGGTGCCGCCGTCGACGAGGACGCCGCCGACGGTGGTGCCCGACCCGTGGATCCACTTCGTCGTGGACTCCCAGACGAGGTCCGCACCGTGGTCGAGCGGCCGGCAGAGCGCGGGCGTCGCGAACGTGTTGTCGACGAGCAGCGGGGCGCCGTTCTCGTGGGCGACGTCGGCGATGCGTTCGAGGTCCGGCGTCACCAGCGAGGGGTTCGCGATGGTCTCGACGTGGACGTACGCGGTGTCGTCGTCGATGGCGTCCGCGTAGGCCTCGTAGTCGAGGGTGTCCACGAAGCGGGCCTCGACGCCCCGGTCGCCGGCGGTGTGCGAGAGGTACGAGCGCGTGCCGCCGTAGCAGTCCGAGGCGGCGACGACGTTGTCGCCGACGGACGTGAGCACCGTCGTCGCGGCGTCGAGGGCGCCCATCCCGGAGGCCGTCCCCACGGCGGCGGTGCCGCCTTCGAGGTCGGCGAGGCGGCGTTCGAGGACGTTCACCGTCGGGTTGCCGACCCGGGAGTAGACGTGCCCGTCGGCGTCGAGGGCGTAGAGGTCGGCCGCGCGGTCGGCGTCCGCGAACTCGTAGGAAGTGGTCTGGTAGATGGGCGGCGCTCGCGCGCCTGTCGCGTCGTCGGGGTCGTGCCCGGCGTGGAGGCTCCGGGTGGCGAGGCCGTCCGGATCGGTCATGTGCTACACTCATATATCCACAGAGAGATATAACCCACAGTTACGGCAAATGCTGTCGGCGTCCGAACGTGTGAACACACCACACCGTACTCGGCCGAGAACCGTGGGTGAAACGGGGATTTCAGCCATCCGAACGGGTATTTGAGTCTGCCCCGTACGTCGAAGTGAGCCGATGAGCCGTCTCCTCCCCCTCCGGACGCCGGTCGAGCGCGAGAACACGGAGCCGCGCGTGCTCGACATCGCCGACGAGGACGCCGACGACGTGCTGGCGGCGCTCTCGACCGACACCGCGCGGGACCTGCTCGCGGCTGCCTACGAGGAGCCCCGCCCGGCGTCGGAGCTGGCCGAGGCCGCCGACACCTCGCTCCAGAACGCCCGCTACCACCTCGAAAAGCTCGTCGACGCGGGGCTGATCGAGGTCGCGGACACCTGGTACTCCGAGCGCGGCACGGAGATGAAGGTGTACGCGCCGACGAACGGCCCCGTCGCCGTCGTCGCGGGCGAGGACAGCACCTCGATCCGGGACGCCCTGCGGAGCGTGCTCAGCCGGGTGACCGCCCTCGCGGTGGCGAGCGCCGCCGTCCAGTGGGCGCTGACCCGCAACGACGGGAGCGGCGGGCAGGTGCAGGCGACCGAGGCGCCCAGCGCCGCCGATCCCGGCGGGCTGGAGTCGCTGGCGACGGAACCGGGCGTGCTCTTCTTCACCGGCGGCCTCCTCGTGTTGCTCGTCCTGTGGGCGTGGGCCGCGCGCCGACACCCCGTCTGACTCAGAGGGCGACGCGCCGGAACGCCCCGACGCCGAGCGCGGTCGCGACCACGGCCCACGCGACGAGGAGGAGGACCCCCGACGGGTCGCCGCCGTGCGCCACGGCCGCGGCGTCCGGGTAGGCCGCGAGGAGGTCCACGCCCCGGAGCGCCCCGTACCACGCGGGGACCGGGCCGACGAGCGCGTCCCACGCCGCCGCGACCACGTCGTTCCAGAACAGCGACGCGAAGAGGCCCGCGCCGCCCCCCGCGAGCACGAGCGGCCCGATAGCGGTCGGCGTGCCGGCGGCGACCACGACGCCCGCCGTCGCGGCGCCGTACAGCACGCTCGCGAGCGTCAACACCGCCAGATCGACGAGCGGGGGCACTGTCCCGTAGACGAGTGCGACGGCGCCGGTCGAGCCCAGAAGCGCCGCCGTCAGCGCCCCGACGACGGCCGCCCGCCCGAGCGCGGTCCCGGCGACCACGTCACGACGCGAGAACGGGAGCGTCAGCAGGAGGCGGAGGCGCCCGCTCCGTCGGTCGCTCGGCAGCACGTCGTACGCCCCGGAGAGAGCAGTGACCGGGACCAGAACGACGAGAAGCGCCACCACGGCGCTCTCCGAGAGCGGCGTCCCCGGGTCCGCGTAGAGGTTGTACTGCCGGCCGAGGACGGCGCCGATGGCGACGTAGAGGGCGCCCACGTAGTGGAGCGTCCGGTCGCGGTAGGAGTCGAGGAAGTCCTTGCGGGCGAGGCGAAGCCAGTTCGGAGGGCGGGACACGGGCGACACGTCGGCGCCGGCCCACGTAACTGTTTTTCTCCTGTCACACCTGCTCGTCGGGGTCGTGGCGCTCGCGCATCCGCTCGACCTCCGCGGCGTAGCGTGCCCGCAGGTCGTCGTCCTCGACGGCCTCCAGGTCCACGTCCGCGACCTCGCGGGCGGCGGTGACGCCCTTCTGCATCACCATGTTGCCCGACCACTGGAGGGTGACCCGTCGCTCCCCGTCGGGGGTCGCGTACACGAGCGTCACGAGGTCCTCGTCGTACACGTCCCGCTCGACCAGCCAACACCGAACCATGGGCGCGAATCGGAGGCGGAGGGGCAAGTAGGCGGCGGTCCCGCCCCCGTTTCCGGCGGTCGAACCCCTCTTTGCCGTCGATGCCCTACGGCGCGCCGATGGACGCGAGCGGACTCCGCGACGCCGCGGCCGACCTCCCCCGCGCGCCCGGCGTCTACCAGTTCCTGTCCGGCGACACCGTCCTCTACGTCGGGAAGGCGGTCGACCTGCGGGACCGGGTGCGCTCCTACGCCGACCCGCGAAGCGAGCGCATCGCCCGGATGGTCCGCCGGGCCGACGACGTGGACGTGGCCGTGACCGACACCGAGACGCAGGCGCTCCTGCTGGAGGCGAACCTCATCAAGCGCCACCAGCCCCGCTACAACGTCCGCCTGAAGGACGACAAGTCCTACCCGCTGGTACAACTCACCGACCACGCCGCGCCGCGCATCGAGATCACGCGGAACCCCGACGAGGGCGCGACGGCCTTCGGCCCCTACACCGAGATGGGCCGCGTCGAGACGGTCGTGAAGGCCGCCCGCGAGGTGTACGGCCTGCGGGGCTGCTCGGACCACAAGTACGCGAACCGGGACCGGCCCTGCCTCGATCACGACATCGGCCTCTGCTCGGCGCCCTGTACCGGCGAGATCGACGCCGACGCCTACGTCGGCGACGTGGCCGCCGTGCGGCGCTTCTTCGAGGGCGAGACCGGCGCCCTCGCCGACCCGCTCCGGGAGCGGATGGAGCGGGCGGCCGAGCAGGAGGCCTTCGAGCGCGCGGCGAACCTCCGGGACCGACTCGACGCCGTGGAGGCGTTCCACGGCGCGGGCGGGGACGCCGTGGCGAGCGGCGCGGCCGAGCGCAGCGTCGACGTGCTGGGGGTGGCCGTCGAGGGCGACGACGCCACGGTCGCGCGCCTCCACAGCGAGGGGGGCCAACTGGTCGAGCGGGACCGCCACGCCGTCGCGGTGCCCGACGACGCCGAGGACGACGCGGCCGCCGTGCTCGCGGCCTTCGTCCCGCAGTTCTACGCCGAGCGCACGCTCCCGGACGCAATTTTGCTGCCCGAGGACCCCGCCGACCCGGACATGGACGCGTGGCTGGAGGGCGAGGGCGTCGACGTGCGGGTCCCCGGCGCGGGCCGCGAGGCGCGCCTCGTCGATCTGGCGCTGACGAACGCCCACCGGGGCACCGGCCGCGGCGACGACCTGTCGGCGCTGGCGGCCGCCCTCGGAATCGACCGCCCGGAGCGCATCGAGGGCTTCGACGTGAGCCACGCGCAGGGCCGCGCCGTCGTCGGGGCGGACGTCACCTTCGTCGACGGCTCCCCGGAGAAGAGCGACTACCGGCGGAAGAAACTCCCTGAAGAGAACGACGACTACGCCAACATGCGGGCGCTCGTCCGGTGGCGCGCCGACCGGGCCGTCGAGGGCCGCGACGACCGCCCCGATCCGGACCTGCTCCTGATCGACGGCGGCGAGGGGCAACTCGACGCCGCGCGCGACGCCCTCGACGCCGCCGGGTGGGACGTGCCCGTCGCGGCGCTGGCGAAGGCCGAGGAGCGGGTGGTGACCCCCTCGCGCACCTTCGATTGGGACGAGGACGACGGGCGCCTCCACGTCCTCCAGCGGGTCCGCGACGAGGCCCACCGCTTCGCCGTCGCGTACCACCAGAGCGTGCGCGACGACGTGTCGACGGTCCTCGACGACCTCCCCGGCGTCGGGCCCCAGATCCGGGGGCGCCTGCTCCGGCGCTTCGGGAGCGTCGACGGCGTGCGCGCGGCCTCCGAGGACGAACTCCTCGACGTGCCCGGGGTCGGCGCGGAGACGGCCGGAACGATCAGCCGTCGATTGTGAAACGTTCTCACTCGGACCCCTCCTAGCAACAACGACGGTGCTGGCGCCCCACGCGTCTCGCATGCCCGGGCCGCGACCGTACGACGCGATCCTCTTCGACAACGACGGGGTGTTGACCGAGCCGACCGACTCCGCGCGCCTCCGGCGAGCGGTGGAGACGGCCTTCGCCGCCGTCGGCGTCACCGACCCCGCGCCGGAGCACGTCGACGCGGTGCGGAACGCCCGGACGCCGGAGACGGTCGCCGCCGTCTGCGCGGCGTACGGCGTCGACCCGGTGGCGTTCTGGCGCCGCCACGAGACCGAGGCCGCGGCGACGCAACGGGTCGCGCTCGAAACCGGCGAGAAGGGGCTGTACGACGACGTGGCGGCGATCCGGGACATCGACCTGCCGCGGGGCGTCGTCAGCAACAACCAACACCGGACCGTCGAGCACATCCTCGACGCGTTCGACCTCCGGGGGACGTTCGACGCCGTCTACGGCCGGTTTCCGTCCCCGAAAGGGATGGGCCAGCGGAAGCCCGACCCCCACTACCTCGAACTCGCGCTGGACGATCTGGGGGCCGAATCGGCGCTCTACGTCGGCGACAGCGAGGTCGACCTGCTGGCCGCCGAACGGGCGGGCGTGGACGCCGCGTACGTCCGCCGCGACCACCGCCCGCCGGACTACCTCGACGCGACGCCGACCTACGAGGTCGACAGCCTCCTCGACCTGCACGACGTGCTCGCGGGCGAGGTGCCACCCGCGGCAATCGACTAGAACTCCTCGGGTTCGGGCGCGACGCCGTCGGTCTCGTCCCCGCCGAGGTCGTGCTCCTCCCGGAGGTCCCGGATGCGGTCGCGGATGTCGGCCGCGAGTTCGAACTCGAGGTTGTTCGCGGCCTCCTCCATGCGCTCTTCGAGGTCCGCAATCAGGCGGGCGGCCGCGTCGGCGTCGTCGGGATCGTCGCCCGCGACGCCGCCGGTCTCGGTCTCGGACCCGGGGAGGTTCGCCTCGCCGATCTCCTTCTCGATGGTGGTCGGTTCGGTGCCGTGCTCCTCGTTGTACGTCTGCTGAATCTCGCGGCGGCGCCGCGTCTCGTCGATGGCGTCCTGCATCGCGTCGGTCACCTCGTCGGCGTAGAGGACGACCTCGCCCTCGACGTTGCGCGCGGCGCGGCCCATCGTCTGGATGAGCGAGGTGCGCGACCGGAGGAACCCCTCTTGGTCCGCGTCGAGGATGGCGACCAGCGACACCTCGGGGATGTCCAGGCCCTCCCGGAGGAGGTTGATGCCGACGAGCACGTCGATGTCGCCCTTCCGGAGCGAGCGGAGCAGTTCGTGACGCTCGAGCGTGTCCGTCTCGTCGTGCATGTACGCCACGTCGACGCCCGCTTCGTCGAGGTACTCGGTGAGGTCTTCGGCCATCCGCTTCGTGAGCGTCGTCACCAGCACGCGCTCGCCGGCGGCCGAGCGCTCCTCGATGCGGTCGAGCAGGTCCTCGACCTGCCCGTCGACGTCCGCGACCTCGACGGCGGGGTCGACGAGGTAGGTGGGCCGAACGATCTGCTCGACGACGTTCGCCGACTGCTCGCGCTCGTAGTCGCCGGGCGTCGCGGACACGTACAGCGTGCGGTCGGTCTTCTCCTCGAACTCCTCGAACGTGAGCGGGCGGTTGTCGTAGGCCGTCGGGAGCCGGAAGCCGTTCTCCACGAGGGAGTCCTTCCGGGACTTGTCGCCCGCGAACTGGCCCTTGATCTGGGGGACGGTGCGGTGTGACTCGTCGATGACGGTGAGAAAGTCGTCGGGGAAGTAGTCGAGCAGCGTGTAGGGCGCATCGCCGGGGTCGCGATCCGAGAGGTAGACCGAGTAGTTCTCGATGCCGGAGCAGTAGCCCGCCTCGCGGAGCATCTCGACGTCGAAGGTGGTGCGCTCCTCGATGCGCTGGGCCGCGACGAGGTCGCCCTCGCGCTCGAAGTGCGAGACGCGCTCCTCCATGTCGGCCTCGATCTCCTCGATGGCCGCCTCCAGTTGGGCCTTGGGGTAGGAGTAGTGCTCCGCGGGGTGGACCAGAACCGCCGGCTCCTCGCCCTGCAGTTCGCCTTCGAGGGGGTCGAGTTTGGTGAGACGATCCACCTCGTCGCCCCAGAACTCCACGCGCACGGGGTAGCGGCCGTACATCGGGAACACCTCGACGGTGTCGCCCCGGACGCGGAAGGTGCCCTGCGTGAAGTCCACGTCGTTGCGCTCGTAGTTCAGGTCGACGAGCCGTTCGAGCAGGCCGTCGCGGCCGAACTCGTCGCCGACTTCCAGTCGCAGCGCCATGTTCTCGTAGTTGCGCGGGTCGCCCAGCCCGTAGATGGCCGAGACGGAGGCGACCACGATCACGTCGTCGCGCGTCAGCAGCGAGCGGGTGGCAGAGTGCCGCAGTCGGTCGATCTCGTCGTTGACCGACGCGTCCTTGTCGATGTAGGTGTCGGTCTGCTCGACGTAGGCCTCCGGCTGGTAGTAGTCGTAGTAGGAGACGAAGTACTCGACGGCGTTGTCGGGGAAGAGGGTGCGGAACTCCTCGTACAGTTGCGCCGCGAGCGTCTTGTTGTGGGCGATGACCAGCGTCGGCTGCTGGAGTTCCTCGATCACCCACGAGACGGTGTTGGTCTTCCCCGATCCGGTGACGCCCAGCAGCGTCTGTTTCTCGGCGCCGCCGTCGTAGCCCGCGACCAGTTCCTCGATGGCGTCCGGCTGGTCGCCGGCCGGGTCGAAGGGCGCGTCTACCCGGAACGGCCGCTCGGCGTCCGGTCTGTCGGGTGAGAGCGGGCCCCGATCGGTGTCACTCATCGGTCTAGCATACGTCCCGAGGCACGTAAGCGCCGCGCCGCGTCTCGGACAGAGTGAAGTGGGGGCCGGACCTTCCCCCGCGTATGGCAAGCGAGGAACTCCAGCGAGCCAGCGAACTGCTCCGCGACGCCGCGGAAGCCGCCGACGACCCCGAGATCGAGGAGCGCATCTACGACCAGTCCGACCAGCTCGCCGACGCGGCCGCCGCGGACCGCGGCCCCGACCACGGCCAGCTCGCGCGTCACGAGAACGCGTTCCGGGAGATCATCGACGCCGCGAACGAGGAGGCCGCCGAACTGGTCGAAGCGGCCCTCGGCCACGTGAAGGAGTACCGGAGCGGCGTCGAAGGCGTGTAGGCGTCTCGATTGGGCCAACCCCAGTACTTATTTTCGTCAGTTGAGAGACGCGTCCATGAGCACCAGGAACGCGACAGTCGTGCACGTCACGAGCAGCGACAGCACCGACTGGAAGATGGCGCTACGGAACGTCTCGAACCTCTACAACAACGACGACGTGGCGACGCCGGCGGAGCGGTTGAAGGTCGTCGTGAACGGGGACGCGGTGCGCTACCTCCTCGCGTCGTCGCCGGAGGCCGATCAGGTCCGGAGCATGACGGGGGCTGGCATCCAGATCGCGGCCTGCGAGAACTCCTTCGACCGCTTCGGCTACGACACTGACAACCTCGTCGAGGGCGTCTCGACGGTCCCCTCCGGCGTCGCGGAGGTGGTGCGCCTGCAGCGCCGCGGCGTCTCCTATCTGAAACTGCCCTAACGTCCGCCGGTAGACATAACCGATGGTTCTGTGTCATTTTCGCGCATGCAATCTCGGACGCTTCGACGCGCATCTGTGGCGCTTCTCCTCGCAGGCGCCCTCGTGACGGCCGGCTGTGCCGGCATCTTGCCCGGAGACGGATCGAGTGCTGATCCGACCGAACCCGGGGTGTCGTATCCCGACCCGCCGGACACGCTGACAAATACGAGCGCTCGGGAACGCGTGATCGAATACGAAGCGGCGCACCTGGAAAGCCGGCTTCGCGAGGAGAAAGCGATCACCGACTTCGAGATGGGCTACGCGGAGCCGGCGAACGCCACCGTCCGCAACCGAAGCGACGGCGGCCTGTACGTGAGCCTCGACGCGTCGTACTCATATGGGACCGAGAACAGCACGGCGGATTTCATTCCCACCTGTTCGCTCTACCACGTGAACGAAACGGCGATTCGCCGCGTCAGCGAACGCGACTGTGACCGGTAGGCCGGTCGCCGAATCTCTGGATTAGAGGTGGCCCTCTGACCAGATACCACGACTAGACAGCGCGGCCAGCATCCGCGGGCCGAGCGGTTCGAAGAACCCGAGGCGCGGGGTTCACCGCGAGCGAAGCGAGCGGGAGCGCGGCCGACGACCGGGAGGCCGCGCGCATTTTCCCCGAGTTTTTGGCCGGCGAGCGGCGCGTCGTGCGCCGCTCCCCGTGCCAAAAAGCGGGTCAGCAGACCGGCTTGGGGTTGACGCCCATCGACTCCAGCGTCTCGGTGTACTCGTCGTAGGCCGTCTGGATGGCCTCGTCCGCGGCGTCGGCGGCGCGCTGCCAGTCCGCGTCGTCGTCACAGAGGGTTTCGAGGAGAGCTTCGGCGCGTTCGATCTGGCCGTCGAGGTCGCCCGCGAGGTCGCGGAACGTGTCCGCCGTCCCCGGGTCGGCCTGCCCGACGAAGAAGCCCGTCAGTTGGCTCTTCGAGGCGTCCGCGGCGAGCGTGCGGCCGACGAAGCCGCCCGCGCGCTCGATCGGGTCCGCCAGGTCACGGAGGTACACCTGAATCGCCGCCGGGTCGCCGGGGTCGTGGTCGTCGCCGATCTCGGCGACGACGGCGTCGTAGTGGCCGCGCTCCTCCTCGGCGCTCTCAGCCCACGCGTCGGCCGCGGCGTCGGCGCCCTCGTCGTCGGCCCACGCGGCGAACGTCTCCGCGGCGTGGTATTCGGCGGTCGCGGCGGCGTCGAGGACCACGTCGGCGTCCATCTCGCCCTCGGTGTCGGCGTACAGCGACTTCGAGGAGCCCAGTCGCGAGAGCGCCGTCTCGTTTCTGTCGCGCACGTCGTCGACGAACTGCTCGGAATCCATACCCGCAATTGGTGGACGCGCCGCTTCAAACCGTCGGCACGCCGGCGAAAAAACGGCGAAGATGTCGGTCTACTTGCCCGTCTCGATGGGGGCGTCCACGAGGTTCCCCCACTCGGTCCACGAGCCGTCGTAGTTGACGGTGTCGTCGTAGCCCAGCAGTTCGTGGAGCGCGAACCACGCGACGGAGGAGCGCTCGCCGATGCGGCAGTAGGCGATGGTCGTCTCGTCGCCGTCGATGCCTTCCTCTGCGTACAGCTCGGCGAGGTCGTCGAAGTCCTTGAAGCGGCCGTCGTCCTGCGTCACGGCCGCCCACGAGATGTTCTTCGCACCGGGGACGTGGCCGCCGCGCTGGGCCGTCTCCTGGAGGCCCGTGGGCGCGATGACCTCGCCGCTGAACTCCTCGGGGGAGCGCACGTCGACGAGGGGCAGGTCGCGGTCGATGGCCTTCTCGACGTCGTCGCGGTAGGCGCGGACGCCCTCGCGCGGGCCGCTGGCGTCGTAGTCGACGACGGGGTAGCTCGGCTCCTCGTCGGTGACCGGGTAGTCGTTCTCGACCCAGAACTCGCGGCCGCCGTCGAGCAGCTTCACGTCGTCGTGGCCGTAGTACTTGAACTGCCAGTAGGCGTAGGCGGCGAACCAGTTGGAGTTGTCGCCGTACAGCACGACCGTGGAGTCCTCGGAGATGCCGTGCGAGCCCAGCAGGTCCTCGAAGTCGTCCTTGTCGAGGACGTCGCGTGTGGTCTGGTCCTGCAGCTGGGACTCCCAGTTGAACCCGATGGCGCCGGGGGCGTGGGCCTCCTCGTAGGCCTCCGTGTCCACGTCGACCTCCACGAGTCGGAGGTCGTCGTCGTCGGATTCGAAGTCGTCGAGGCGGGCCTCGACCCAGTCGGCACTCACGAGAACGTCGTTAGCGTAGTTACTGTCTTCGACCATTGCGTCCCACCGTACCACCTCTGAACCTATAATCCCCGGGCACCTCGGCAGATACCCCCCTCGCTCCCCCGTCGAGGCAATACCTGCCGGGAACCGCGGGGGGTGGGTCGGGGCGACGTGTTCGGGAAGCGATGGGTCGGCACGGAATCGGCAACATTTGTCGATACCTACGAGGGGGCTGCGAGCGAAATCGTAATCGGCGTGGCGCGAGAGACCCCGATATGAACGAAGAGACAGTCGTCTCGGCGGACTGGCTGGCCGCCCGACTCGACGACGTGCGGGTGGTCGACGTGCGCGACGCGTGGGAGTACGACGGCATCGGCCACGTCCCCGGCGCCGTGAACATCCCCTTCGACGAGTTTCGCACCGAGGACGGCGCGGACGGGATGCTCCCGAGCGCGGATGAGTGGGCCGACCTGCTGGGCGAGGCGGGCATCGCGGCCGACGACACCGTCGTCGCCTACGACGACACCCACGGCGTGTTCGCGGCGCGGTTTCTGGTGACGGCGCTGCTCTACGGCCACGAAGACCTCCGCCTCCTCGACGGCGACTTCAGCGCGTGGCAGCGCGAGCAGGCGGTGTCAGGGGACGCGCCCGACCCGACGCCGACGACGTACGAGGTCGGGGAGCCGTCCGAGTCGCCCCTCGTCGGGACCGCAGAGGTGGCGGCGGCGCGTGACGACCCCGAGGCGGTGCTGGTGGACACCCGCGACCCCGAGGAGTACGAGGCCGGCCACATCCCCGGCGCGGTCAACCTCGACTGGCGAGCGGTAGTCGACGAGGAGACGCGCGGGCTAAAGGACCGCGAGGCGATCGCGGCCATCCTCGGCGAGCGCGGCATCACCCCCGGGACGCGGGTGGTGCTCTACTGCAACACGGCACGCCGCATCAGTCACACCTACGTCGTCCTGCGATGGCTGGGCTACGAGGACGTGGCGTTCTACGAGGGGAGCCTCACGGAGTGGCTCCGGGAGGGGCGCGACGTGACGGGGGACGTGAGCGTCGACGACGTGCGCTAGTGGGTGTCGGCCGCCAACTGCTCGCCGGCCTCTACGACCAGGGCGACCACGAGGGGACCGGCGATGATGCCGATGGCGCCGACCGTGAGCAGGCCGCCGACGAAGCCCACGTAGTAGAGGCTCCCCGGCATCCGGGTGGCCTCGCCCGCGAAGCGGGGGCGGAGGAGGAGGTCCGGCAGGGCGCCGATGACGACGAGGCCGACGGCGAGGACCACGGCCCCGGAGACGACGGCGCCCGTGCTGAGTTCGTACGCGGCGAGGGCGCCGACGAGGATGCTCGGCCCGATGATCGGGAGAAACTGGAGGAGGCCCGAGATGATGGCGAAGGTGACGGCGTAGTCGTAGCCGAGGAGGTAGAAGACCGGGAACGCGAACGCCACGGTCCCGATGCCGGTGACGACCTGCAGGACGTAGATGGCAAAGAGCGTCTTCCGGGTGCGCTCGTGGAGCGCGGTGACCACGTCGTGATAGCGACGCGGAACGGTCGCGAAGATGGCGCGCGACACCTGCTGGCGACGGACGAGGAGGCCGAAGACGACGAGGACGAACAGGCCGAACTTCAGCGCCAGCGAGGGCATCGACTGCGCGAGGTCGACGGCGCTGGTCCGGATCACGGAGACGGCCTCGGACTGGAGCGACTCGAAGGCGAGCGTGTAGGAGACGTCGCCGACCTCGACGGTGAGGTCCGCGGGGAGGCCCCGGACCAGGTCGACGAGGTTCTCGCGGCGCTGGTAGGTCAACACGCCGATGACCAGCAGCGGGATCACCGCGACGATCAGCGCGCCGGCCGTCGTGACCGCGCTCGCGATCTTCGTGGGGACCCCTCGGTCGGTGAGGCGGTCGTGGACCGGCGCGAGGAGGTAGGCGACCGTGACCGCGAGAAAGACGGTCCAGAGGACGTTGTACAGGACGACGGCCGCGAGGACGGCGAAGACCGCGAGCAGGGCGGCGAGCGCATACTGTCTGGAGAGTGGCACGCCACCCCATTCGACGGCCCCCGCGAAAACTCTACGGGACGACCCCGACAGTGAGCAGGGTGCCCAGTTCGCGGTAGCGCTCGACCATCGCGTCCCGCGTCTCGAACTCCTCGGTCGGGAAGGCCGACGCCGGGGGAATCTCGGTCTCGCGGTCGGGCACGTTGTCCTGTGCGGCGATGTGGAAGCCGGCGTCGCGGAACGCCGCGCGGTACTCCGCCGCGCTCCAGCGCACCATCGGCACGTCGACGAGTTCGTCCCAGTCGTGGGCGTAGACGTTCTCCTCGTAGTAGTTCACGGCGCAGTAGAAGGTGCCCCCCGGCTTCAGGACGCGGCGGAGTTCCCGCAGCGTCGCGTCGGGGTCGCGGGCGTAGAAGAACGCCTCCATCGACCAGCAGTGATCGAGGCTGTCGTCGGCGAAGGGCAGATGCTCGAAGTCGCCGACGAGAAAGCCCACGTCCGGGTCGTCGGTGTAGGAGCGGGCGTTGCGCGCCATCTTCGGCGCGGCGTCGAGGCCGTACACGCGCCCGGCGTCGGCGGCGGTCCGCAGCGCCCGCCCGGCGTAGCCGCTGCCACAGCCGAGATCGAGGACCCGGTCGCCCGGTTCGACGGGCATCCGTGCGAGGGCGTGCTTGGCGGTGTGCCAGTGACGCTCCTCCATCCCCTGATCCTTGCCCTCGCGGGCCCAGCGGTCGAACTCCTCGCTGACGCTCATGGCGAGAGGTCGGTGGCCGCGGGCAAAGAACCCTCGCTACTCGACGAGGCGATTGACGTCCTCGTCGGGTTTCCACTCCCCCAGTTCCTTCGGGTCGACGTGCACGAACACGTCGTCGACGGCCGAGAGCGCGCGGATCGCGTCGACCACCTCCGACTCGATGTCGTGGGCCTCGCGCAGGGTCATGTTCCCCTCGACCTCGACGTGGAGGCTCACGTCGATCTCCGGGCCGACGTAGTGGGCGATCACGTCGTGGGCGCCCTCGACCTCCGGGTGGGCGAGCGCGCGGCGCAGGATCTCCGAGCGGAGGTCCTCGGGCGGCGCGCGGCCGACGAGGTAGTTCACGTTGTCCCGAACGATCTCGTAGCCGGTGTAGAAGATGCCGACGGAGACGACGCTCGCCGCGATCGGATCGAGGAGCGGGTAGCCCGCGCCGGCGCCGAGGAAGCCGACGAGGGCGGCCCCGGCGGTGAGGATGTCGTTGCGGTTGTCGAGCGCCATCGCGGTCAGCGCGGGGGAGTTCTGGCGGTCGCCGGCGCGGGCACAGTAGCGGTAGAGGCCGTACTTCGCCCCGGCGGAGGCCAGCAGGACGGCGACGGTGGGGAGGCTCCGGCCGACCGCCGCGCCGCCGCCGAGGGCCGACTCGACGGCGCCCCACAGCACGAGGCCGCCGGCCGCGACGACCGCGACCGCGACGACGAGCGAGACGAACGGCTCGATGCGCTCGTGGCCGTGGGGGTGCTCGAAGTCCGGCGGGCGCGTGGTGAGGTAGAGGCCCGCGAGGACGACCGCGCTGTACAGGCTGTCCCCGAGACTGTTCACCGCCTCGGACCCGACGGCGAGGCTGCCGGTCAGCGTCCACGCCCCCGCCTTCACCGCGACGAGGGCGAGGTTGACGATGAGGACGACGGCGCCGACCCGACGGACGGCCGCGGAGCGGTCCATCGACCACGGGTAGGAGAGAGGGCGGCTTAAGCGGTGGGCTTATGGCCGCGACGGTCCCGGATCGGAGCATGGTCGACGTGGGCGGGACCCGACGGTACGCGCTGGCGGACTCGGCCCAGCAGATCGTCGGCGGGTTCCTGCTCGCCGGGCCCTTCGTCGTCACCGAGGAGGTGTGGACGCTCGCGGGGAACATGTCGTGGCTCCACGCGCTCGCGACGGTGGGCATCGTCTTCGCCATCGGCTACGGGGCGCTGTACGGCGCGGACGACGACCGGGACCCCGACGCTGAAGCCCAGTTCGGCGTCGTTCCGGTCCGGTTCGTCTCGCTGATGGTGGTCTCCTTCGGCTCGGTGCTGGTCCTCGCGCTCGCGGTGACCGCGCCGACGACGTTTCTCCCCGAGGCGACGGACGCGGAGATGGCCGCGACCACGGTGAAGGCCGTCAGCGTCGGCGCCATCTTCAGCGTCGTCGGCGCGGCGACGGCTGACTCGGTGTTCTGAGCCGAGAGGTATAAGTCGCTGCCTCGGGAGGATCGCTACATGGATTACGACCTCGCCATCGACGGGGCGCCGTCCTCGGTGCCCGGGGGCACGGCCATCCTTCTCCTGCACGCCAGCACGGGCGAGACGGACCGCATCGACACCGACTTCCTCAAGACCGACACCGACCACTTCCTCGTCGTCTCCACGCGAACCACCGCCCGCGAGGTGAAGCAGAAACTCGACTACTACGACGTCGACGAGTCCCGGGCGGAGATCCTCGACACCCTGAGCGTCGAGCGCGGCCTCTCCCGGCGCCGCACCGACGACATCCACTACGTCTCCGCGCCCGAGGACGTGGCCGGCATCCTCTCGAAGACCGAGGCCTTCCTCGGGAGCCACGACGGGAAGCGGCGCGTGAGCGTCGACTCGCTCACCGAACTCGCCTACTACGCCGACGAGGACAGCGCGCTCGACGCCCTCGACCGGATGGGCGACCTGCTGGTCGAGTACGACGCCGTGGGCCTGTTTCACGTGGACAGAGAAGTTCACGACGAGGCGACCATCGAGGCCTTCCGGAGCCGGTGTGACGCCGTCGTCGAACTCGGCGCCGACGGCGACGTGACCTGCTCCTTCTAGTCGCGGACCTTCTGGGCCCACCGGACCGCGTACTCGGCCCCGTGGTCCCGGAACGCCTCGACGGCGAGCGCCCCGAACGGGGCGGGCACGTCGAGACCGTGTTTGACGCCCGCGCAGGCCAACTCCGCGGCGTCGCCGAAGTCGGTGTCGCCGCGGGCGACGTCCGCCATCAGGTCGTCGAGACGTGGCTGGAGTTGCGCGCCAGCGTCGGACCACGCCGCGAACAGGCGGTCGCGCTCGCCGCCCCAGTTCGCAAAGACGGGGCTGGTGTGGAGTCCCCGATAGGCGTCACAGACTGCCGCGGCGACCTGATACGTCGTTCCCGGCGCGGCGTCGAGTGCGGCCGCGAAGTCAGCGTACTGGGCGCCGAAGAGGCCGAGAAACTGCTCGGGGACGCCGGCGCCGATCTCGACGAGCGCTTCGGCGATCAGGAAGTCCACGAACTCCGCGGGCGAGCCCTCGATGCGGGGTTTGACGATCACCGCCGGCGGGTCGGTCTGGACCGTCCACGCCACGGCGCCGTCGCCGGGCATTCCCACCGTGAGGTCGGGGCCGGCACAGCGCGCGAGCAACTCGGGGGCGTCCCCCAGGAGCCACGAGGGGTCGTAGCCCGCCGGGTCGATGTCGTCGACGCGGCCGCCGAGGTCGTCGAGCGCCGCGGGCGGAAGCGTCTCGAAGTCGCCGTCGCTGTCGAGGACGAGGGCGTCGGGCGCGTGGGCGTCACGCACCGCCGATACCTCGGGCGCGAGGTCCCGGTCGTCGAACATCAGGCCGCGAGTTGCACGACGAGGCCGCCGGCGAGGACGGCGGACGCGAGCACCGTGAGCAACACGACCTTGGTCGCCTGACTCATGCGCGACGGTTTGGGGAGGCCACACTTAAATCCGGTCAGTTCGCGTCGGGCACGGCGCCGATGGCGCGCCACGCGCCCGACCGGAAGCGGACGACGTTCACCGCGGCGCGGACGTACATGTCCGCGACGATGGCGGCGAAGACCGCGGAGAGTCCGAGGCCGAGTCCCGGCGCGAGGGCGAGGGGCCCGAGGGTGAGGACGAAGCCCGCGGGGAGCGCCAGCGCCGCCAGCGGGAGCCTGACGACGTACGTGCCGAGTATTGCCCCGTACAGCGGCCAGCGGGTGTCGCCGGCACCCCGCAGGCCGCCGCGCATCGTGCGGGCGACGCTGAAGCCTGCCACCCCGAGGCCGAAGACCCGGATGAACGTCACCGTGAGTCCGACGTGCTCGGTGCCGAAGGCGCGGGCGATGGGGGCGGCCGCGAGGACGATGGCGCCCGCGATGAGCAGTTGCGTGACCAAAGCGATTCGGAGGGTCTGCCAGCCGTAGTCGGCGGCCTCGTCCGCGTCGCCCGCGCCGAGGCGCTGCCCGACAAGCGTGCTCGCGGCCGTCGAGTACCCCCACGCCGGCATCAGGGCCAGCAACATCACGCGGCGGCCGATGGCGTAGGCGGCCACCACGTCGGTCCCGAGGATGCCGAGGACGAAGAGGAAGGGAAAGCGGCCGAAGGTCCGCGCGAGGCGCGTCCCGGCCAGCGGGAGGCCGACGCGCACGAGTTCCGAGGCGATGTCGAGGTCGAACTGGCGACCGCCGAGTCGGAGGCGCACGTCCCACCGCCCGGAGAGCAACACCGCGAGGAAGACCACGCCCGCGAGCGTGTTCGCGGCGACGGTCCCCCACGCGGCGCCGGCGATGCCCATGGCCGGCGCGGGGCCGAGACCGAAGATGAGGACGGCGTTGAGGGCGATGTTCGTCGGGAGCGTGACGAGGCGGACGTACATCGGGGTCCGCGTGTCGCCGATGCCGGCGAGCGCCCGCGCGCCGATCATCGAGACGAAGCGGAAGATCACCGAGAGCATCACGATCCGGAGGTAGGTCGCCCCGGCCTCGATGACCGGCGGGTCGGCCGACAGCAGGCCGATCATCGGCTCGGCGTACACCCACGTCGCGAGCGTGATGGGGACCGAGAGCGCGATGGCGACCCACAGCGACACCTTGACCGAGAGGTCCGCGCGGGCGGGATCGGACGCGCCGGTGAACCGGGAGACGAGGCTGATGGTGCCGCTCGTCAGCGCGAGCGCCAGTCCGAAGGGGATGAAGTAGTACTGAAAGCCCAGTTCGAGTCCGGCGACGGCGGCGCCGCCACCCGTGGCGACGCTGACCATGAAGAAGTCCGCGGCCCGCAGGACGGTTCGGAGGCCCCCGGTGACCATGGCCGGCAGCGCGAGGTCGAACGCGGCGGTGCCCTTCTCGCGGTCGACGACGCCGAGCCGAGCCAGCCCGGCCGGGAACCGATCGAGGGCGGCGACGAGTCGGCGGCGGAGCCCAGCCATCGACCGACAGTCAGGAGCGGGCTGACAAGAGTGTCAGGGTTCCCTCAACTGTCGTGCCACGCGTCGGGGACTTCGATGACGTAGCGGCCGTTCTCCTGGAGCGCGATGATGTACTCCTCGCGGTCGTACAGCTCCATCAGGTTGAGTTCGTACTGGCCCTTGTCGACGATGCGGATGCTCTCGAACTGGGAGTTGAGTTCTTCGCGCAGTTCGTCGATGTCCGGGCGCTCGTCGTCGTCGGGTTCGATGACGTTCGCGTCGTCGGGGTCAGGCAGGGAGTCCGTGTCGACGACCTCCGAGCGGGCGTCGGCCTGCGCGCTGTCCTCGCGGGGTGGGACCGGATCCGTCTCCGCCGGCGAGTCGGGCGCGCCGGCGACCTCCTCGGCGCTGGCGTCCGGGTCGACGCCCGCGCCAGCCTGCACCTCGGCGTCGGCGTCGCTCCCGACGAAGTCGCGGACCGTCTCCGCGGCCTTGCCTACGACGCCGCCCTCCTCCTCGGGTGGCGAGGCGTCCGTCGGTTCGTCGGGCACGCCCTCGGGGTGGAACTGGAACTTCGTGCCGCCACAGTCCGGACAGCCCGACAGCATGTCCTTCGAGCCGTCCGGAAACGTGTGACCGCAGTTCGTACACTGGTGGGGCACGGGCTATCGACGCACGAGCGTGCTGATGAGGTTCTCGTCCTTGTGGAGCGTCTCGATGCGGTCGGCGGGCCCGATGACGGTGAGCTTGGTGTCCTGCTGTTTGCCCATCAGGCGCCCGAGGAAGCCCTGATCGGAGCCACTCGAGGAGGGGTAGCTCTCGATCTCGATGCCGTTGAACCCGTCGGGGTTGATCTCGGACATCGTCACCTCGATGAGCCGGGACTCCTCGTCGGGTGTGAGTCCCTGTTCGAGCACCACGATGTTGCCCTCGTGGACGCTGTCGAGGATGGTTCGGATCTTCTCCATGCTGGTGAGTCCGTCCATCCGCTCGCCGCTGATCAGGTCGATCTGGACCCCGCGGTCGTCCGGTTCAGTTGTTTCTGGCATCGTTCACCCGAAGTACTCCGCGATCTTCGTGTACACTTCGTCCATGTTGTCGCCCTCCAGCGCCGAGAGCGGAATCGTCTCGTGCTGGGGGAAGGCGTTCTGGATCCGCTGGACGCTGCTGTCCTCGAGGTCGGTCTTGTTCGCGAGGATGAGCACCGGCAGGTCGCGGCTCTCGATGATCCCGATGAGCATCGTGTTGACCTGCGTGAACGGATCGTTGGAGCTGTCGAGGACGTAGATGACGCCGTCGACGTCCTCCCGGAGCCAGTGCATCGCCTCGGCGACGCCCTCCGTGGCCTCGCGGGAGCGGCGCACCGCCTCGTCTTCCTCCATGTCGTGATCGAGGAAGTCCTCGTAGTCGACCTTCGTCGAGACGCCGGGCGTGTCGACGATGTCGATGGTGACGGTCTTCCCCTCGCGCTCGATCTCGACGCCCTCCTTGCGCCGGGCGCGGCGCGTCTCGTGGGGAATCGCGCTCTCGGGTCCGATGGCGTCCCCGGTCCAGTCCCGCGCGATGCGGTTCGCGAGCGTGGTCTTCCCGGCGTTCGGGGGGCCGTAGATGCCGATGCGCTTTGGCTCCGAGTCGTCGGCGAACAGCTTGTCCCGCACCGAGGAGATGCTGTCTCTGAGTCCTGTGAGCAGTCCCATCCTGTTCCTCCCGTCTGCGTCGTGAATCGGCTTAAATCCTCCGTCGCAGACGCTTGAGAGGGACTCCGTCAGCCGGAGACTTAAACCTACGTCAGACGCGAGGAAGCAACTCCGGAGTGGAAACGGTGGGGTTGCGGGAGTTGGGACGGCCCAGTGGGACGAGACGACATACCACGATAGCCCCCCACCCCTTCGTTTCGGGTGCAGAGGGGAAACGGTGGGGTGGGGGAGGGGGCATCTAGTGAGGAGTAGCTTTATTACACATCCGCTGAAATAATATCTGCAAACCACCCTGAAGCGTATTTTGGTGTTGGTTTCGTCTTTCGTCTACTAGCTAGCTAGTAGGTTCGACCGTCGCTCGGTCCCGCCCACCCTCGACTCGTGGCCTCTCCACCTGAAACGAGGGGGTGGGGGTGTCGGCGGCGGCCACTCGTCTCTCGATTGCGCGTCCTGACCGACGCGTCGACCCCTCGTCGCGACTAACACCGCCGTCGTCGGATCCGGCCCCGACGCTCCGGCCGACCGGCGAGAAATCCGTCCGCTTCGAAACCTTTTTGCCCATCCCGTTTCCTGTGTTTCACCTGCATCAACTGGAACGGCCGACGCCCCGTTCGGCCACGTCCGCGCCGCTGACGCAGAATCCGCCGCGTCTCGGCGGCGCGCGGGCGTTCTCCACCTGAAATGGAGGGGTCACGAAACCGCACTATGCCAGACGACGATCACACCCCCGACGGCGGGAACCTCGGTTCGGAGCGGGACTTTCAGGTCGACGTGGACGACGTCCTCGAGGACGAGAACGAGGGCCTCTTCGACGACCTGCTCAGCGGCGAGCCGATCTTCGACAACAAGGAGGTCCTTCGCCCGTCCTACACGCCTCACGAACTTCCCCACCGCTCGGAACAGATCAACAGCATGGCGACGATCCTCGTGTCCGCGCTGCGCGGCGACACGCCGTCGAACATCCTCATCTACGGGAAGACGGGCACGGGCAAGACCGCGAGCGCGAAGTTCGTGAGTCAGGAACTGGAGTCCACCTCCCAGAAGTACGACGTGCCCTGCGAGGTCGAGTACATCAACTGCGAGGTCACGGACACCCAGTATCGGGTCCTCGCACAGCTCGCGAACACGTTCATCGAGCAGAACCGCACGCACGCCGAGGGCCGAATCGACGAACTCAAACAACTCCGCGCGGACGCGCGTGAGGACACCTCTGTCCTGGCCGACACGGAGTTCGAGACGGCCGACGCCGTCGGCGACCGGATCGAGGACCTCGTCGAGGAGCGCGAGGCGATGGAAGACGTCCCGATGACTGGCTGGCCCACCGACCGGGTGTACGAGGCGTTCTTCGACGCCGTCGACTACCTCGAACGGGTCGCGGTCATCATGCTCGACGAGATCGACAAACTCGTCGAGAAGAGCGGCGACGACACCCTCTACAACCTCTCCCGGATGAACTCCGAACTCGACAACTCGCGGGTGTCGATCATCGGCATCTCCAACGACCTGAAGTTCACCGACTTCCTCGACCCCCGCGTCAAGTCGAGTCTCGGCGAGGAGGAGATCGTCTTCCCGCCCTACGACGCGAATCAGCTACGAGACATCCTCCAGCACCGCGCGGAGACGGCGTTCAAGCCCGACGCGCTCTCAGACGACGTGATCCCGCTCTGTGCGGCCTTCGCCGCGCAGGAACACGGCGACGCGCGGCGGGCGCTCGATCTCCTCCGCACGGCGGGGGAACTCGCCGAACGCGACCAGACCGACGAGGTCGAGGAAGAACACGTCCGGCAGGCACAGGACAAGATCGAACTCGATCGGGTCGTCGAGGTGGTCCGCACGCTCCCGACGCAGTCGAAACTGGTCCTCTACGCCATCATCCTCCTCGAGCGCAACGGCGTCCACAACATCAACACCGGCGAGGTGTTCAACATCTACAAGCGCCTCTGCGAGGAGATCGACGCCGACGTGCTCACCCAGCGGCGGGTGACCGACCTGATCTCCGAACTCGACATGCTCGGCATCGTCAACGCCGTCGTCGTCTCGAAGGGCCGCTACGGCCGCACGAAGGAGATCAGCCTCTCGGTGCCCCGCGAGGAGACCGAGACGGTGCTATTGACGGACTCGCGGCTCAGCGAAGTTGAGGACGTCCAGCCCTTCGTACAGGCCCGCTTCGACGAGGACTAGGCCGCGACCGTGCCGTTCTCCGCCGCGTTCACGCTCGATAGCAACAGCCGGACGTGGCCGAGCCACGGCACCCGGACCATCGCCCGGCCCCGGATCCACGACGGCCGCACGACCGCGGAGATGCCCTGGACCTGATCGTAGTGGGCGTTGTTGTCGCCCTTCGTGATGAAGCCGTCGTAGGGGGCCGGACACGACGGCAGCCCCTCCGAGCGGCTCTCCCCGCACGCCCGACCGCCCGTGTAGGAGGCGTTCGCGCGCTCGATCCAGTTCTCGCCGGCCTCGACGTACATCCGCGCCCGGTGGATGATGGGCGAGCCACCTCTGCTCGGCGGCGCAAACACGAGCACGTCGCCGTAGTCGCCGAACTTCCGGTAGCCGGAGTCGGTCGCGACCTGATACGGCACCACGCCCGTCCCGGCCACCGCGCTCCCGCCGCTGAAGCGGTGTTCCTCCACGACGAAGACGAGGTCGCCCCGCTGCATGTTGGGCTGCATGCTCCCGCTTTCGACGGCCACCATCGGGGGCCAGACGCCGCTGATCGCGAACAGCAGCAGCGCGATGCCCGCCACCGCCGCGGCGCTTTTCACCAGTTCGCGCCCGAACACCACCCACTCGTCGTCGCTCTCCCGCAGCCACCGGAGAGCCGGCACCACGCCGTCCCGGGGCCGCGGCGCGTCGCCGACATCGTCACCGCGGTCTCGGGCTGTATCCTCGTCCGGCGACGCCGGGTCGTCCGGGTCGGGCGCCTCCTCCTCGCGGGCCGCGTCCGCGACCTCGCGGCGAGGTCGGTCCTCGCCGCCGTCGCGTTCGCGGTCGCCGTCCGTCATCGGTCCCACTTCCCGTGTGGGCCACGTCAACCTTCTGGGTCGGTCCGCCACACTTTTGCTCGCGCTTCCCCTCTCGATTCGCTGTGCCGAGCGAACGCGCGATCGGGGTCGTCCGCAAACTCGCGAGCCACGGCTACAACGCCGAGCGCGAGGCCGTGACCCTGCTCGCGGGCGCCGAGGATACTCTCGCGGCCATCGAGCGCACCCTCGAGGACGTCCCCGACGACGCGCTCACCGTCCGCACCGACCACGTCCGCGACGCGCTCGACGCCGGTACTTCGACTCCACCGTCCGTCGTCGACGAACCAGACGACGGCGGCGGAACCGTCTCCGCGTCTGCACCTGAAACGAAGGGGGTTTCAGACGACCGCGACGTCGAGGTGACCGGCGACGTGACCGGCGAGAGCACCGGGACCGGCGCGTACAGCGACTTCGTGACGCTGTTCCGGGACCGCTACGACCGCCTCGCGGGCCACCTGCGCGGGCGCGTCAACCACCGGCCGACGGACGCTCTGGAGAAGATGGCGGGCGGCGACGAGGCCGCGCTCATCGGGATGGTCGACGACGTGCGCTCGACGGCGAACGGCCACTGGATCCTCGATCTGGAGGACACCAACGGCACGTTCCCGGTCCTCGTGATGAAGGACCGGCCCATCGCGGACCTCGTGGACGAGATCCTGCTCGACGAGGTAATCGCCGTCGAGGGGACGCTCTCCGACGACGGGTCGATCGTCTTCGTCGACGACGTACACTTCCCGGACGTGCCCCGAACCCACAAGCCCTCGACGGCGGACCGCCACGTGCAGGCGGCCCTCGTCAGCGACGTGCACGTCGGCAGTCAGGAGTTCGCGGCCGACGCATGGACGGCCTTCGCGGACTGGCTTCACACCCCCGAGGCCGACCCCGTCGAGTACCTCCTGATCGCCGGCGACATGGTCGAGGGCGTCGGCGTCTACCCGGATCAGGACGAGGAACTCGACATCGTCGACATCTACGACCAGTACCGCCAGTTCTCCGAGCACCTCAAGCAGGTGCCCGCGGACCTCGAAATCGTGATGATCCCGGGCAACCACGACGCGGTCCGGCTCGCGGAGCCACAGCCGGCCTTCGACGAGGAACTCCGGGACATCATGAGCGCCCACGACGCCCGCATCGTCGGGAACCCCTCGACGGTGACCGTCGAGGGGGTCACCATTCTCATGTACCACGGGATGTCTCTCGACGAGGTCATCGCGGAGGTGCCCGACGAGCACGGTACCTACGACGACCCACACCTCGCGATGCAACTCCTCCTCAAGAAGCGCCACGTCGCGCCCCAGTACGGCGGCGGGAACCGCATCGCGCCCGAGAAGGAGGACTACCTCGTCATCGACGAGGTGCCCGACGTGTTCCACGCGGGCCACGTCCACAAGCTCGGGTGGGGGCAGTACCACGACGTGCTCGCGGTCAACTCCGGCTGCTGGCAGCGCCAGACGGAGTTCCAGCGCCGGAACAACATCGACCCCGACTGGGGCCACGCGCCGATCCTCGATCTGGACACGCTCGACATGACGGTCCGGAAGTTCCGCTAGGGCGGCTCCAGTCGAAACCGACGGGTCCGCGTCCCCTCGAACCGCGGGCCGGCGCCGACGTCTTCGAACCCCTCCGCGAGGGCCACCTCCGCCGCGGCCTCGCCGTCGGGCACGACCAGTTCGACGGCCATCCCCTCTCTCTCCGCGAACCGGACCGGCTCGGCGAGCAGCCGCGCCATCGCGTCTGGCTCCCCGGCGAGGCGCGTGACGTGGACCACCTCGGGCCGAGCGTCGAAGGCGACGACCCCCGCCGTCGCCTCGCCCTCGATTGCGACCCGGACCGACCGGTCGTGGAGCAGTTCACGCGCCGCCGCGGACGGCAACCCGGTAAGGTCGGCCACCGCCCCGGCGTCCTCCTCGACGGCGTCCCGTACGTCCATGCGCACGGATGGGGAGCGTGCGGTAAAGAACCCGCGGCCGGATGAACACAGTTATCCCCTCACCTCGGTTACCGGGGGGTATGAGCCAGCGGTTCACACGCACGGGTGAGCGACCGTGCGCGTAGTTGCGAAGTTCGGCGGCACCAGTCTGGGCACCGGCAACCGGATCGACCGCGCGGCGGACTCCATCGCCGAGGTCGTCGCGCAGGGCCACCAGATCGCGGTCGTCGCCAGCGCGATGGGATCGACCACGGACGAACTGCTCGAGGACATCACCTTCGAGACCGAGCAGCAGGACCGCGCCGAGATCGTCAGCATGGGGGAGCGCACCAGCGTCCGCATGCTCAAGGCGGCGCTCGCGTCCCGCGACGTGAACGCGACGTTCATCGAACCCGGCGACCCCCGGTGGCCCATCGTCACCAACGAGGTCGGCGAGGTCGACGTCGAGGAGACGATGGCCCGTGCGAAGGACCTCGCCAACGAACTTGACGACGTGGTGCCGGTCATCACGGGGTTCCTCGCCGAGGACGCCGACGGCAACGTCACCACGCTCGGTCGGGGCGGCTCGGACACGACCGCCGTGATGCTCGGCAAGTACCTCGACGCAGACGAGGTCGTCATCGTCACCGACGTCGAGGGGATCATGACCGGCGACCCCCACGTCGTCGAGGGCGCCCGCAACGTCGGCGAGATCACGGTGGACGAACTCAGGAACCTCTCCTTCCGGGGCGCGGAGGTCATCGCCCCCTCGGCGCTCGCCTACAAGGACGCCGACCGGGAGATGCGCGTTGTCCACTACCAGCACGACAACCTCCTCTCCGGGGGCACCCGGGTCGAGGGCGAGTTCAAGAACATCATCGACATGCAGGAGACGCCCGTCGCCTGCGTCACGGTCGCGGGCCGCGCGATCCGGAACCAGCACGGCGTCCTCTCGAAGCTCTCGAACGCGCTCGCCGAGGGCGACATCAACGTCGACGCCGTCGCGAGCGGGATGGACTCGATCAGCTTCTACCTCGCCGAGGACGAGTGTGAACGCGCCGAGCGCATCCTGCACCGGCAGGTCGTCGACGACGCCGTGCTCTCCTCGGTGACCGTCAACGAGGGCCTCGCCGCGGTCCGAGTCCTCGGCGGCGAACTCCCGAACCGACCCGGCGTCATCGCCGAGATCGTCAATCCCCTCGCCGAGGCCCGCATCACGATCCACGACCTCATCACCAGCGCCACGTCGATCACCGTCGTCGTGGACTGGGAGGACGGCGAGGAGGCCCTCGACATCGTCCAGGAGCACTTCGGCAACGTCCGTCAGTAGCCCTCGCGGAGCCGCGTCCCCGTCCGCTCCGGGAGGCCCGCGCTCGCCACCGCGTCGACGACCGATTCCACGTCGTAGGCGACGCGGCGCTCCTCGACCGACAGCGCATCGAGATCCACCAGCGCGTACGCCGCCCGTGGGTCGTCGTCGCGGGGCTGTCCGACGCTTCCGGGGTTCAACACGACGCCCGCATCGTACGCTTCGTGGTGCTGGACGTGGGTGTGTCCCATCACCAGCACGTCCTCGTCGCCGAGGAGGTCCGGCCCGAACTCGTGGGGCCGGGTGTAGCGGTCCGGATCGTCGGGGTGCCCGTGGACGACCTTCACGCGACCCTCGCAGCAGCGCCGCTCGGTCGGCAGATCGGCGAGCCACGCCACCTGGTCGTCCGAGAGTCGGTCCCGGGCGTGCTCGATGCCCGCGGCGGCCATCCGATTGCCCCGGTAGTTGCCCGACCCGGCGACCATCCGGTCGTGGTTGCCCTGCACGGTCGGGATTCCGCGGTCGCGCATCTCGGCGACGCACTCGGCGGGCCACGGGTTGTACCCGACCACGTCGCCCGCGTTCAGCAGTGCGTCCACGGCGGGCATGTCGTCGAGCACCGCGCGCAGCGCCACGCGGTTCGCGTGGACGTCCGAGATGACGCCGACGCGCATCTACTCGTTCACGACGGCCGTCTCGACCGCCCCGTCGACCGCGACGCCGGCGGCGCAGACGCGGTGCTCGAAGTCGGCGTCGTACACCTCCCGGGCCGCCGTCTCGGCGGTGTCGGCCGCGAGGGCGTACGCCTCGGGGCTGTCCTTCTCGTAGGTCGCGACGAGGGTTGGCTCCGAGACCTCCTCGACGAGCAGGGCGTCGCGGCGCACCGTCCCGATGGTGGCCGTCTCGGCTCCCACGACCCCGGCGATGCGGGGCGTGTCGTAGTCGTCTTTCTCGTAGTCGAGCGCGAGGAGGCTCTCCACGAGGGCGTCCCGCGCCGGGTAGCCAAGTCCGAGTTTCTCCGCGATGGGGTCGACGTGGCTCCCGTTGCCGACGACCGCGAGGGGGTCCCCGGCCGGCGGATCGACCGACCGCACGCAGTTGTAGGAGATGTAGGGGTTGTCGGTCGCCGGGGCGTCCGGCGTGGGGCGCACCGTCAGCGCGTCGTCGCGCGCGACGATCTGGCGGTTCGGGAACGACCGCGAGGAGACGCGGTAGGCTCCGAGGCCCGGTCCGACGACGATGAAGCGTCCGACGTACATGTCCGGTGGTGGTCGGCTTCGGCGCATATAGCTGGCGGTCCGCGCCACCCGTCCGGTCTTGCGGTTCGAACGCGCAACGCTTACAAGGGGGACCCGACTACGGACGAGTGCGCAGTCCCATGGGGTAGCGGCCAATCCTGAAGCCTTCTGGGGGCTTCGACCCAGGTTCGAATCCTGGTGGGACTACTCCTATTCCGAACTTCTCACGACACCGCGTCCGTTAGCCATCCGCGCGCGTCGAGTCACTCTTTCGCGAGCTCGTCGTAGATCTCCCGGTTTTCGTCTCGCTTGTTCTTTCCAATAGCTCGCAGCACGTTCTGGCGAGCCTCTTGCATGTATTCTTCGGGAGGCTCCTCGTCGTGTTCCTCGACATACTGCTGGCGGATGTTGCTAAGAATGGCATCGAAGAGTGCCGATTTCTCGCCGTCAGACCCGTCTCCGTTAACCGCCATTCTGATCCTCTTCTTCGCGCTCCTCGGTGTTAACCGTTATGTCGTGCAAATTCCAATCGATTGACTGAGGTTCTCCGACCAATTCTTTCCACGAATCCAACATTTCCGTCATCTCCTCCGCGATCTGGTCGGCGGCATCTTGCATAGCCCCGCTCAACTGGTCTTGTATCGATTCCTCCCGCTTCGTTAGTCTGAACTCGAACGATATCGGTGAGAGCTGTTCGTCGATATACTGTATCCCGACGTCCTCATCGATGAGCCCCTCTCGAACCGAGAACAGCTTGAGCATCGACCGGATGTCCTCGCCATAGGAGAACTCATAGCCGTTGATGAAAAGGAAGACCTCTGCCGAGTTGAGCGCTGTTCGTTTGTTTCCGTCGACGAACCAGTGATTCGACGCGATCAACCGCATCAAGTGAAATGCCTTTCCGGGGATTGTTTCCGGGCATCGGCCTGGCATCTCGCATCGGATGAATTCAACGGCGTAACTGATCCGATCCGGCCGCTCAATTCCTGAAGTTGCATCTGCATCTTCCCCGATAATGTCGCCGTGTATCTCAATGACGTCTTCGACGGTCAGGTACTCGACGTCATCGTCACTCGCTGTCATTTGATTGTGCGTGGATTCAGATCAGGTCTCGACGGTCTTCAGAGTTCGGGCGCACTTGCGACGGATAACCTCCGGCCGCCATCCTGTCCACCGCTCTGCTCCACACCCAAAAGCTTCCCCCGATCAGTCCCCGGAATCCTTCGGAAACGACTCCTTCCCGCCGCCACCCGTCATCACTCCCTCGAGCGACCACAGCGCCCCGCCGCCGACGGTCGCCTGCGCGAGGAGCATGGCCGCGCGGTACAGGACCAGCGCGGAGGCCACGTCGCCGACCCCCTGTGCCGTGACCGAGAGGAGGACGCTCCCCAGCACCGCGTCCACCGGGCCGATGCCGGCGGGGATCGGGACTGCCCGACCGAACCCCGAGACCGGTACCGCCACCAGCACCGCGAGCGGCGACACCGCCGCGCCGACGGCGTACAGGCTGACGTAGAGCGGGAGCGCCCAGCACAGCCAGACGCCACACGCCACGAGGAGGACCAGCCCGAACCGGGCGCGGTCGCTCGCCAGCGACCGGAGCGCGCCGAAGAAGTCGTCGATGCCGCGCCGAGCGTCGCCCGAGGCGACGGGTCCGTCGTAGCCCGGGACGGTCCCCGAGAGGTGCGGATCGAGGGCGGAACTGAGCCGGGCCACGCCGGCCGCGATCCGGTCGCGGAAGCGGCTGAGGGCGGCCACGAGCACGACCGACGCCGCGAGCAGGGTGGTGAACCCGATCACGAGGTCGACGGCGACGGCCGTCGTCGATCCGTGCGCGGCCGCGAGGCCCGCGACGCCCGCGCCGCCCACGACCGCGGACGCCACCATCACGAGGAACTCCCAGCCGGTGACGCCGGCCACGGCGGCGCTGGCGCTCACGGCCGGGTGTCGGCTCACGACGTACGCCACGAATCCCCCGGCGCCCACGTTGCCGGCGGGCAGGAAGTTCCGGACGATCGACCCACCGTAGAAGGCCCGGCGGGCGAGCGACGCGCGCAGGCTCCTCGCCGGGACCCCCAGCGCGAGCCTCGTGCCCTCGCCGCCGACGACGAGCGCCAGCGCCGCCGCCACGGGCGCGAGCAGCCACAGCCGCAAGTCCGCGGTCCGGAGGTTTCCGAGGACTCGCTCCCACCCGACGCTCGTGAGCAACACGGCGGCGACCACGGCGGCGACGGCGATCCGGAACGCGGCCCGGCGACGGTCGACCTCCACGGCGGTCTCTCCGTCGCCGCGGTCAAAAAGCCGATGGGCCGAGCACCGTCACAGCGTCGCCACGTAGTCGTCGATGGCTTCGACGTACTCCGGGTCGTAGGTCCACGCGCCTTCCCAGACGTTGTCGCCGGTCCGGACGGCAACGAGCGCCGCGTGGCCCGACTCCCCCTCGGGCGGCCGGAACACCACGCACCACGAGTCGCGGTACGGCACGCTGGCGCCCTCGTGGACGATCAGGTTCGGGTTCCCGGGATCGTCCGGCCCGGGCGTGCCGTACACGTGGACGTCGAGGTCCGTGTCGGTGAGCGAGTCGTACACCTCGCGGGTGCCTCGCTCGTCGTCGATGCGGGAGAGTCGCTGGAACAGGCTCCGGATGGTCCCCGCCCCCACGTCGAGGGCCCGCCGCTCGACGTGCCGGGAGATGATCGTCAAGAGCAGTTTCTCCTTGTTCGACGCGGGGTAGCCCCGCACGTCGAACACCGTCTCGTCGAGGGCGGTCAGGACCTCGGGGATGTCGTCGTCCGCGAAGCCGGCGGTGCTGGTCCGGTAGCTGTCGGTGTTGATCGTCAGAAACGCGTTCATCAGCGCGTCGAGTGGCGACGTGGCGATGACGTCGCCGTCCTCGACGACGACCACGACGTTCTCGGCGTCCGCGGGGGTGTCCACGTCTCCGACCTCGACTGGCTGGTTCGCAAAGGAGTCCGCGAGGAGGTTCTGGACGGGATCGGGGTGGGTCCTGTTGACGGTGTACACCGTCCGCTCGGGTGCCTCGAAGCGGTCGAGCCACCGCTCGAACCCCGTCTCCCGGGACATATCGGAGGCAAGGAGTCCCGGCGTATAGGACTTGTGTCGTCCCGTTCATGTTTCATCGCGCGCTATCGGGGGCCGATGGCAGAGTACACCATTCGGTACGACGTTGACGCGTCCTTCGACGAGGCGGTCGCGGCGACGACCGACGCCCTCGCCGACGAGGGCTTCGGCGTCCTCTGTGACATCGACGTGCAGGCGACTCTCCGGGAGAAACTCGACGTGGACCTCCGGCAGTACCGCATCCTCGGTGCGTGCAATCCGCCTCTGGCCCACGAGGGGATGACCGCCGAACTCGAACTGGGCGCCCTGCTTCCCTGCAACGTCATCGTCTTCGAGACGGACGCGGGCGGCGTCGGCGTCAGCGCGGTCGACCCCCGGGTGTTGCTGTCGGTCGTCGACAACGACGCCCTCGACCCGGTCGCGTCCTCGGTCGCCGAGTCGATGGAGTCGGCGCTCCGGTCGCTGCCCGGTGCCGAACCGGCGGCCGAGTGAGCCTTCCTTCTGTTACGACGTATAATAATATTATTAAAATACCCTAGTGTTATTTACCCGTCCCTCGTCGGCCGTTTGCATGGCAAGCGATGACTTGCCGGCCGGTGACAGTACCGACGACTCGAACGCACCGCGGCTCTCGCGTCGCCGCGCGCTCGCGGCGGGGGCCGGACTCGTCGGCGGACTCGCCGCGATGGGGTCCGTCTCCGCCAGCAGCCACGACGCGCTGGTCTCCGAGGACGGCGGCTCCTTCGTCGCCGAGAACGGCGGGACCGTCGTCTACTCCGGCGGAGACCTGATCGACGCGATTCAGGCTGCCGTCGACAGCCTCACGTCAGGCCGGACCTCGAAGGAGAAGGTCCGCGTCGACGCGTCCGGCGACACCGGGTCCGCGTCCAGCAGGAAAGCCGTCGACCTCCCGAGTTACACCATCCTCGACGTGCCCGGGACGATCAACGTCAACGACAGCGGGGAGCCGTGGATCATCCCGGTCCGGGCCGACGGGGTCCAGTCGATCGAGATTCCACGCCTGAACGTGACCGGCAACCCGCGCTACGGGATCCGGATCTCGCACTCCTCGGACGTGATCATCGGCGACGTGAACATGGAACTCTCTGCGGGACTGGGCGTCCGCATCGACGGCCGGAACGGCACCCGGACCACGGACGTGACACTCAACAACGCGTACGTGACGGGATCGAGCACGCACGCCGTCGAGACCTACGGCGTCGACAACATCGACATCGGCACCGTCGAGACGGTCGACACCGGGGGCTGTGGCCTCCTCCTCAACGACACCTCGGACGCGACCGTCGACTACGTGAACGCCACCCGGGCCGATCAGGGCGGGGGCTACGCGGGCTTCCGGTGTGCCAACGACGCCGGGCCGAACATCACCGTCAACCGCGTCGACGCGGTCGACTGCGGCCGCGGCATCTTCACCGTCTCGGGGAGCAGCGACATCGAGATCTACGACGTGTACCTCGACGGCAACGGCGGGAACCTGATTCAGGACACCCGCGACACGCTGGTCGACGGGGGCACGATCACGAACACCGGGGGAAGCGGCATCCGCATCGACTCGCGGAGTTCGGACACGCACCCCTACACCCGGAACATCACCGTCCGGAACCTCACCATCGAGAACAACGGCAACTGGGGCGTCAACGAGACCGGCCCGGACACCGAGAGCAACACGATCACGGGCAACAGCTTCTGTGACAACGCGTCCGGCGCCGTCTCGACGTACGCCTCGAACACGACGGTGAGCAACAACACGTACAACTGCAACAGCGGGGGCGGCGGCCCAATCTCGACTGGCACCTACCGCGTCTCGAACGTCAACAGCGGCAAACTGCTGGAGGTCGCCGGCGCCGGCACGAGCGACGGCGACACCGTCCAGCAGTACGGCGACACCGGCTGTAGCTGCCAGCAGTGGTACGTCGAGGACACCGGGAACGGCGTCTACCGCTTCGAGAACGTCAACAGCGGCAAGGTCATGGAGATCTCGGGCGCCGGCACGAGCGACGGCGACAACGTCCAGCAGTGGAGCGACAACAGCGGCTCCCACCAGCGCTGGACCCTCGAGAGCGCCAGCACGGGCTACAAGATCGTGAACCAGAACAGCGGGAAACTCGCGGACGTCGACGGCGCCTCGACCGCCGACGGCGCCAACGTCCTCCAGTGGACCGACAACGGCGGCGCGAACCAGCACTGGACCTTCGAATCTGTCTAGAACTCCAGTCGAAACGAAGGGGTCTACGGCCCGTTCCGCTCGCGTTGGATCGCGCGCAACACGTCCTGTCGGGTCACGATGCCGACGAGGCGGTCGCCGTCCTCGACGACCGGGAGGCGGTTGATGTCCTCGTCGGCGTCGGCCAGCAGGTCGAGGAGGTGATCGAGGTCCGCGTCGGGGGACACCGAGATCACGTCCGTCGTCATGGCCGTTCGCACCGGCTTGTCGGCGTTGTTCACGAGGTCCATCCCGAGATCGAAGTCCTCGAAGTTCACGTTGATCGGGTAGTCCACCACGTCCGTGAACGGCGGAAGGCCGAGGGGGATCCAGTAGAGGCGGTCCTTCGTCTTGAACAAGGAGACGAGGTCGTGCTCCGTGACGACGCCGAGGAGGCGCCCGTCGTCGTCCACGACGGGGAAGCCGCTGAAGTTCACCGTCGCCATCCGACCCAGTACCTCGCTGATCTCGTCGTCGGGGTGGACCACGGACACGTCCGTCTCCATCAGGTCGCGGGCCTGCATACCGGAGCATCTCGCCGCCGGCCCGTAGTCGTTGCGGCGTCGTCTAGTATTCTCCAGGCGAAACGAAGGGGGTCGAAAACGAAAATTAAAGCGGTTTAGGCACCATTTCCAGAATCAACCACTGAACCATTTCCGTTGGCATCTCCGGTCAGTTCAATCCACGGTGTATACTCTAGGGTCGGGACGGTCCCGCCCCCAATATATGAGAACTTTTGTTGGTTTCTGCCAGTCCATTCATCATCTTGATCATTCATCCATGTCCCGCCATCAACTACACCATCAGCAGAATATGTCCCATCGTAAACATTCGGTCGGGGGAATTCAGTGATACCGAAGATATTCAATCCGTCGTATTCCCACTCAACCTCATACTCAAGCGACCAGAGTTTGTTATTAAATAACCAGTGCCTCAGATTGACCTCGGCAGAAACAGACTCCTCAGAATAGTGGTTTGCGGGGGTAATATTATCACTCTGACTATTCTGACTGTTAACATCACCAGATAGTGATTTAGTCTGGCTCTTACGAATTCGGATCTCCCCCGATGTTATAATATCGGTTATTACTTGCGATTGAGCATCTCCTAAATTCCGATGAACTAAGACACGCTCCTTGTTAGAGAGGACGCTTATATCTCGGAAAAACCGTCGAATCTCCTTATTGGAATCCGGATTGAAATCGGTATGGACTCCGTGGATTATGTTTTCCTCAGAAGTTGCCTCTGCATCTTCAGTATATGCGACAGCGGTTATGCCTACGGTGGCGATGCTTCCAATCGACTTTATCAGATCTCTTCTCTGCATGCGTACCTATAGTTATATTTTGTTATTTATAAATTACTATTTCAGTAGTGTATATATAGGTAATTTAATATGTTGGGTCGGTATTTTTATATTTGGGCAAGTAAACATGATAATATGGCTGAACAAAGTCTCGCCGGGTTCGTGGAGCGCTGGCAGACCGGCGCGTTCGTCGTTTTCGGATCGGTTTTCGGCGGTATCGTCGCCGCTGTGATTCTCGTACGCCTCGTGGGACCGGCCATCGGAGTCGCGGGATTCTTCGCGGGCGCGCTGGCGGCCTTCGCCGCCATCTCCTATCTCTTCTTCCGCTGAGTCAGTCCTCGTCGCCGACGCCCTGCTGCGCGACCCGTTCGCTCGCCGCCTCCACGAAGTCCTCGGGCAGGTCCTCGATCTCTCCGGCCTGCACGCGCCAGAGGTTCGCGTAGAGGCCGTCCGCCGCGAGCAGGGCGTCGTGGGTGCCCCGCTCCACGATTTCGCCGTCCTCGATGACGAGGATCGTGTCGGCGTCGCGCACCGTCGAGAGGCGGTGGGCGATGATGAACGTCGTCGTCTCCGCGGCGAGTTCGTCGATGGAGCGCTGGATGAGCATCTCCGTCTCCGTGTCGACCGCGGAGGTCGCCTCGTCGAAGATCAGGATCGACGGGTCCGAGAGGATGGTCCGCGCGATGGCGACCCGCTGGCGCTGGCCGCCGGAGAGTTTCACCCCGCGCTCGCCGATGTCCGTCTGGTAGCCCTCCGGCATCTTCGTGATGAAGTCGTGGGCCTGTGCCTTCTTCGCGGCCGCCTCGATCTCCTCTTGAGAGGTCTCGAAGGCGCCGTACTGGATGTTCTCCGAGACGGTTCCGTCGAAGAGGAAGTTGTCCTGGCCGACGTAGCCCATCGACTGCCGCAGGCTGGAGACGGTCAGGTCGCGCACGTCGTGGCCGTCGACGCGCACCGCGCCCTCGTTCACGTCGTAGAGGCGCAACAGGAGTTTGAGGATCGTCGTCTTGCCCGCACCGGTGGGGCCGACGATGCCCACCGTCTCGCCGGGTTCGACCTCGAAGTCCACGTCCTCGAGGACGTAGTCCTGGGCGTCCTCCTCGTAGGCGAAGGACACGTCGTCGTACTCGACGCGGCCCTCGGCGTCCGCCAGTTCGACGGCGTCCTCGCTGTCCTGAATCGAGACGGGCATGTTCATCACGCCGAGGATGCGCTTGGTCGAGGCCTTCGCGTCCTCGTAGCGGTCGACGATGTTGCCCATCTGCGCGAGCGGATTGACCAGCCGTTGGGTCAAGAGGAGGAAGGTGACCAGTTCACCGGCGCTCAGCGTGCCGGTCAGCGGCCCCGGTGCCGTCCCGTCGACGATCCAGATGCCGCCGACGATGAACGTCGCGATGAACGCGAGCGACGTGAGCGCCTGCAGGCCCGGCCGGTAGATGAAGTTCAGGCGCAGGGCGAGCCAGTCGAGCCGGAAGTATTCATACGAGTGCTCCTCGACCCGGTCGTCCTCGTAGTCCTCGGTGTTGGCGGCCTTGATGACCTGAATGCCGTTGAGGTTGTTCTCCAACCGGCTGTTCAGGTCGCCGACGCTCCCGCGCACCTCGGCGTAGCGCTCCTCGGCGAGTCGCATGAACCAGTAGGTGAACGCGGCCGAGGTCGGCACGATGAGCAGGGTGACCAGCGCGAGCTGCCAGTTCAGTGCGAGCAGCACCGCTGCCGTCCCCAGCATGAGGACGATGAGCTGAATCGCGTTGCCCATCATGTCGTCGAGGAACTGCTCGAGCCGGTTCGTGTCGTTGCTGAGGATGGACATCAGCTCCCCCGTCTGCATCTCGTTGAAGAAGCTCATGTCGAGTCGCTGCATCTGCTGGTACGTCGCGGTCCGGACCTCGTGTTTCACGCGGTGGCTGAACAGGTTCAGCGACGACTGCCGCAGGAAGTTCAGGAACGCCGATCCCACCATCGCGACGGCCATGAGGCTCACCGCGAACCAGAATTGCCCCATCTCCGACCCCGGGATGTACGACTGGGGGAGATAGGGGATGGTGAACGCCTCGTCGCCCCGGAAGATGGAGTCGACCGCCGCGCCCAAAAGCACCGGCGGCACCAGCGAGAGGAACCGGGCGAGCGTGCTCGTGATGACCCCGAGGACAAACCACCGGCGGTTGCCCTCGCCGTACCGCATGAACAGCTGGTACAGCGGGTGTTCGACCTGCTCGCGGTACTCCTCCAGGACGTCGGACGTGGGTTCGGCGTCTGTGCTCATTCGGTGTCCGGCCGCGAGACCGCGGCGATTCGTCGTTCACCCGCCTGATCCTGTTAACAGTTGTGTTAGCCGGGGCGCCTTTCCGGCTGTGTGGCCCGGTAACCCAGGGGAACCCAGTATCGGCCGGTAACCGTTAAGTGCGCGCCGACCGTACAGCGCTCCGTGAGCGACTCAGAGCCGCCCCTTCAGGTCTGGTGCGCCGGCAAGGACTGGTGTGCGCTGTCCTCGACCGCGACGCTCATCGGGAAGAAGTGGCACCCGGTCATCGTGGCCCGCCTGCTCGAACAGGGCCCGCTGGGCTTCAACCGCCTGCAGGAGGCCGTCGACGGCATCTCCAGCAAGGTGCTCTCGGACAGCCTCGAAGACTTAGAGGAGAAGCGACTGGTCGAGCGCACCGTCGTCAGCGAGAAGCCGTTCCGGGTCGAGTACGCCCTCACCGAGCACGGCGCGTCGCTGGAACCGGTCGTCGACGCGATGCGAGAGTGGGGCACCGAGTACCTCGCCCCCGCCGAGGACAAGGAGTCCTCCATCGCGTGACCGCCGACGGATTTTAGCCGGAGCGCGGTCGAGTTCGACGCATGCCACAGGTCCACCTCGACGAGGGCACCATCGAGCGACTCGACGCGCTGCGGGTCGACGAGGAGTCCTACGACGAAATCGTCACCGAACTCATCAACATCTACGAGGCCCAGGAGCTGACGATCCAGTACGGCAGCGGCGAGGCCTACGGCTCCGAGGACTGATCGCCGGGCCGGCCTGGTGCGACCGGGCGGTCGAGGTCGGCGACACAGCGGCGGCAGAACCGGTAGGCGGCGTCGTTTTCCACCCCGCAGTGGGGGCATCGGACCTGGCCACCCGCTGCCCCCTCCGAGCCACCGGCTCCCGGGTCGCCCGCCGGGTCGCGGGGCGTCGCGTGCCGCCCGACGCCGTACAGGATCGCGAGCAGCATCGTGACCCCGACGACCGCGACCAGCGCGTCCAGCCGCGGCACTCCGGCCATATTTGTTCCTAGGGCCTCCGGTCACTTCAGCGACCGCCCTCACCGGCGCCGGGCCGCCGCCAGCGCCCCGAACCCGACGAGCGCCGCGACCGGGGCCGCGAGGAGCGTCACCGCGAGGACGGGCGCGCTCTCCGCTCCGCTCGCGATGCCCGCGGCCGGGCCGAGGGCCGCTAGCGTCACCGCGACTCCTCGACGCTTGTCGGCCACGAGCGCCGCTCCACCCACGCCCAGCGGAAACAGCGCCGCGCCGAGGGGGAAGGCGAGCGCCGCCGAACCGTTCGTCAGCGCGTCGCGGCTGAACGTCGCCGGGGTCGCGTCGGCGAGCGCGGGCCCGCCGCCGGCGCCGAGAAACGTCGCGACGCCGACGAGGTACGTCAGGGCCGCCGCCACCGCCGCGACCTCGGTCGCGAGTCGCCGCCGGCGCCGTGCCGCGCGCTGACGGCGCCGCTGCCCGGTGAACGCCGCTCCGGCCCCGTACCGATCGTCGTCCCGCCCGGTGTCGGCGGCCGTCCGGTCGCGCTCGGTCCGCCTCGACCGCCGCGTCCGCTCTCTCGTCTCGGTCGCCGCCGCGTCTTCTGCTCCGTCGTCGGGTCGGTCGAGGCCGTGCGTCGGCAACCCGCCCATCCGTTCGGCGACGTACCGCTCGTGGCCGAGGCGGTCGTAAGCCGCCCGCTCGTCGGGGTCCGCCAGGACCTTGCGCGCCCGCTGGACGGTCTTGAACTGCACGTCCGCTCGTGCGTCGTCGTTGAGATCCGGGTGGAACTCGCGGGCCTTCTCCCGGAAGGCGGCCTGTATCGCCTGCTGGTCGGCGTCCGCGGGCACGTCGAGCAGGTCGTAGAAGTCCTCGGCCATCCTCTGAGTGCGCGGCTACGCCGGCCCCGCAGTTGAAGCTACCGGGGCTACTTCTCGACGTCCAGCAGCGCGACGCGCTCGCGGACCAGCGCCGACAGCCCCGCGTTCGTCGCCCGGCGCTCGGCGTCGCCCACGTCGAAGAAGTCACACACGACTTCTTCGTCGGTTCGCGAAAGCGCGTCGGCCGGCTCCAGCAGGTCCCGCAGCGCCGTTGCCGCGCCCGCCTCGTCGCCGCCGGCCGCGACGGCCACCACCGGTCCCGTCCCCGCCGAGACGCCCATCTCCAGCGCCCGGTCGATCTGGCGGCGGCCGGCGGCGTACAGCAGGATCTCCACGGCCCGCTCCCGGGCGACGGTCTCGCCGCGGGCGACAGCCCGGTCGGCGCGCGCGACGGCCGTCTCGAGGTGCGCCCGGTCCACGACGTAGCGGGCGTCGAAGGCCTGCACCGCGCTGTCGTGGGCCGCGCCCACCTCCCGGAGGCGGGTCACGAAGTCGTCGGTGCTCTCCACGGTCGTTTCGCCCTCGATCAGTCTCATCCGAAATCACCGAGGCTGGTCTGGTCGTCCCCGTCCGCGTCGGCGCTCGCCGCCGCGGCCGCGGCGTCCGCGTCGGCCTCGACGCCGTCCAGCGAGGGGTCCGGGTGGCCGGCGTTTTCGAGGACCCGCTCCGCGGTCTTCTCGCGCCCGCGCAGCGCCCCCAGCACCGTCTCCGGGTCCGCGTCCCGCAGGTCCGCCCGCGTCTCGACGCCCGCCTCGAACAGCCGTCTGGCGCGCTTCCGCCCGACGCCGCGGACGCTCGTCAGGTCGAGCAGTTCCTCGCGCACGCCATCGGCGACCCGGCGCCGCGCCCGCTGGACCGCCGTCGCGTCGCCGAGGTCGAGTTCGCCCGCCAGCCGCTCGGCGGCGTTCAGCAGCCACTCCGCCGTCTCCACCTTGCTGCGCACGTCGCCCGGGCCGACCCCGTAGCGCTCGGTGATCCGGTCCTCGTCGACCTCGTCGGCCCAGTCTTCGAGGAGCTTCGCCGTCTTGAGCGCGCTGAGCCACGCCTCCCAGTCGTCGTCGAACTCCGAGGGCGCGCTCCCCGGCAGTTCGGCCTCCCGCTCGTAGGCGAGTTCGGTGTAGGTCTGCTCGTCGCCGGACTTCAGGTAGAGCTGGTACATGTCCGGCGTGCGACAGACGAGGTGGTAGAGACCCAGCGCCGACGGCTCCCCGTCGTCGCGCAGGCCGTGGAGGACCTCGGCGGCGCTCATCGGATCGAGGTACAGTTCGGAGACGAGCCGCCCCGTCCGCGTGGCCGAGAGGCCGTCGCCCTCGCGCTCGACGAACTCGTTCGCTTCGAGGTAGTCCAGCACGTCGTCGACGACCCGACGAAGGTGCGCCCGGTCGTCGCTCTGACTGGCGTACAGCGTCCCCGAGAGGAACTCCCCCAGTCGCTCGCGCGTCGGCGCGAACCCGGTCGCCACCGCGGCGAGGACGTGGGTCCGGAGCGCAGGCTCGGCCGCGAGTTTCGAGCGCACCGGCTCGGGGTCGCCGTACACGTAGCGGTCGGTCAGTTCGTCGAGTTCGTCGTGTGAGTTCGCGAGCAGCAGCGCCTCGCCGTAGGGGTCAAGCCCCGGGCGGCCCGCGCGGCCGAACATCTGGTGGACCTCCAGCACGTCGAGTGGCTGCATCCCGCCGGCGGTGCCGTCGTAGCGCTGCCAGTCGCGGACGATCACCCGCCGGCTCGGGGTGTTCACGCCCGCCGCGAGGGTGGGCGTCGCCGCGACGACCTTGATCAGTCGGTCCCGGAACGCGTCCTCCACGAGCGAGCGGTGCTCGGGGGCGAGGCCGGCGTGGTGGAACGCCGCGCCGTCCGCGACGGCGTCCGCGAGGTCCGAACTCGTCTCGGTGTCGCTCACGCCCCGGATCTCCTCGGCCACGTCGGCGAGGTCGGCCTTCGTCTCGGGGTCCAGCGCGGGCGACACCGCGCCGGCCAGACGGCCCGCCGCGGCCTCCGCGTTCCGGCGCGAGTTCACGAACACCAGCGTCGACCCCCCGTCGTCGAGGGTGTCCCGCACGAGCGCCGCGGTCGGCTTCTCGGAGCTTCTGATCTCTATCTCGTCGGTGGTCCCGTCGTCGTAGTGGATCGCCTGCCCGTACTGGACCCCGGTCCTGAGGTCGATCGGGCGCCACGTCGAGTCGACGAGTTCCGCGTCGAGCCAGTCGGCCACCTCGTCGGCGTTGCCGACGGTCGCAGACAGCGCGACGATCTGCGGGTCACAGATCGCCCGCAGTTTTGCGAGCGTCACCTCCAGCGTCGGTCCCCGCCCGGGGTCGTCGACGAGGTGGACCTCGTCGGAGACGACACACGAGAGGTCCTCGACCCACGGCGCCCCGTTCCGCAAGAGCGAGTCCACCTTCTCGCTGGTCGCGACGATCACGTCCGCGCTCGCCAGCCAGTCGCCGTCGCTCTCGTAGTTGCCGGTCGAGACCGCCACGTCGACGTCGAAGGCGTCGAGGCGCTCGAACTCCGCCGCCTTCTCGCTCGCCAGCGCCCGGAGCGGCACGATGTACAGCGCGGTGCCGCCGCGCTCGACGCTCGCGAGCATCGCCAGTTCCGCGATGAGCGTCTTCCCCGACGCGGTCGGCACGCTGGCGACGACGCTCTCGCCGTCGGTGACGCCGGCCTCGACGGCCCCCGCCTGCGGCGGATACAGCTCCTCGACGCCCCGGTCCCGCAGGTGGGCCGCGTAGCCCGCCGGCAGGCCCGAGAGTTCGCCGACGTCCATCGAACCGGGATAGGCGCGTCCCGCGGTTTAAGCTTTCGTGCCTCACGCCGGGAGCCGGCGACCCGCGATCACCGACCCGATGCAGGCGACGGCGATGACCGCCAGCCCCGGCGCGTAACTGCCCGTCAGGTCGTACAGGCCGCCGACGAGCACGGGCCCGAGGAAGCCGCCGAACTCCCCCACGGCGAAGACGAGGCCGACCGCGGTGCCGGTCAGCTCAGCCCCCACCTCGTCGAGTTCCGGCGGGACGAGGCGGACGAGCGGCGAGAGGCCGCCGACCCCGACCCCCGCCAGCGCGACGCCGGCGGCGGGGACGGCGAGCGGGACGCCCCCCGCCACGAGGGCGCCGGTTCCGAGCGCGCACGCCCCGCTGCAGGCCGCCAGCGCGACGTTCCGACGGCCCAGCCGATCCGAGAGCGGCGGCACGACGAGGATGCCGACCGCGCGGGCCGCGACGAACCCGCTGGCCACGCTCGCTGCCACGCCTGCCGACGCCCCCCGGTGCGCGAGCACCGACGTGACCCAGTTCTGGAGACCGTGGACGACGAGCAGGTACACCGTGCCGACGACGAGGAGCAGGCGCATCGAACGGCTGCCGGCGACGGCCGCCACGTCGGCCCGCAGCGAGGCGAGCGAGAGCGCGCTCTCGGCTGGCTCTTTGACCCGCAGGCTCGCCGTCGGCGCCACCCTGGACGCGGCGATCCACACCGCGGCGTAGCCAAGCACCGCCAGCCCGGAGGTCCAGAACACGGGGCGCCAGCCCCCCAGCAGCGGCCCCAGCACCCCGCGGCCGAGGCTGAACGCTGCGGCGGTGCCGGCCAGCGACCCCAGCACGTACACCGTCGAGGGCGTCCCGGCGGCGCCCGGGGGGAACAGGCGCGCGACCAGTTTCGGCAGGCCGAAGGTGAGCGCCGTCCCGCCGACACCGATGACGGCGGTGAGCGCCAGCATCGCCGGAAACGTCTCCACGCCGGCCCGCGCCGCCTGCGCGGCGCCGATCAGCGCCAGTCCGCCGCCGATGGCCCGGTACGGCCCGATCCGGTCCGTGACGGCGCCGGAGACGAGCGACACCGGGACGTACGTGAGCGGGATGATCCCGGTCAGCAGGCCCGCCTCGGAACTGGAGAGCCCCAGGTCCGCGCCGAGCGGGTCGAGGAACGCCGCCACCGAGAACCAGACGAACAGCAGGCAGGCGTAGCCGAGCGACCCGAGCGCGAGCAGTCCCCAGCGGCTGGCGCGCTGCGACACGGCCACACGTGGGGTGCGCCGGCAATCAAAGGCGTCGGTCCCGTCACGCCTATGCCGGGGGCGTCCCCAGCCACGCCCATGCACGTCGAGTTCGACCGCGACACCTGCATCGGGATGTTCCAGTGCGTCGCGGAGTGGGACGCCTTCGAGGAGAACGCCGACGCCGGCAAGGCCGACCTCGCCGGCGCCGAGGAAGTCGAGGACGGCCTGTTCCGCCTCGAAGTACCGGACGGCGAGGAGTTCGACGCGGAAATGGCGGCCCGATCGTGTCCGGTCGACGCCATCGCGCTCTACGACGGCGACGAGCAGGTCGTCTAGCCTAGCTGGGCGTACTGATCGGAGAGCTTCTCCGCCGCCTCGTCGAGCAGGTCGGCCTCGTAGTCGGCGAGGTCCCACTCGACGACTTCTTCGACGCCGTCAGCGCCGATCTTCAGCGGGACGCCCAGCGCCACGTCGTCGTGGCCGAACTCGCCGTCGAGCTTGATCGAGCCGGGGAGCACCTCGCCGGTGTCCCGCAGGACGGCCTCGACCATGTGGCCGACGCCGGTGGCCGGCCCCCACTCGGTGGCGCCCTTGCGCTCGATGACGTTCATCGCCGACTGCTGGAGGTCGCCCAGGATCTCCTCGCGCTCGGCCTCGGAGAACTCGGGGTCGGCGCCGTCGACGCGCACCTTCGAGAAGACCGGGACCTGCGCGTCGCCGTGTTCGCCCAGAATCGTCGCCTCGACGTTCTGCACGGGGACGCCGAAGCGCTCGGCCAGCACGTAGCGGAAGCGCGCGGAGTCGAGCCGACCGCCGAAGCCGATCACCGTCTCGCGGGCGCGGTCGCCCGCCTCGTACAGGTGGCGGTTGAGCAGGTCCACCGGGTTCGAGGTGGTGATCGTCACGAAGTCGTCGTTGTGCTCGGCGACCGACGAGCCGATGTCCTCCATGATCGGCGCGTTGTCGTCCGCGAGGTCGATGCGGGTCTGCCCGGGCTGACGGGGGATGCCCGCCGTGATGACGACCACGTCGGAGCCGGCGGTGTCCTCGTAGGTGCCCTGCCGGACCGTCGTGTTCGTGTCGTAGGCGACCCCGTGGTTCGCGTCCGCGGCCTGCCCCACGGTGTCGTCCTCCTTGTCCGGGATGTCCACGAAGACCAGTTCGTCCGCGACGCCGCGGAGCGCGATGTTGTAGCCCGCGGCCGCGCCCACGGTACCGGCGGCGCCGATGACGCTGACTTTCGACATACCACGTGAAAGATCCGATGGATCGGCGTTAAATCCCTCGGTTCGGGTGCGAGGGGGCGTCGTTCGACGGAATTCAATTCGACGGACGACGAATTCACCGCTCCGCAGGGGTTTTGGGCGTACCGCGCCAATCCGAGGGCATGAGCGACTTCGACAAGGAGGCCGAGCGCCAGCGCCTCCGCGAGAAGTACGAGGAGGACGAGGCCGACCGGGAGGTGACCCAGCAGATGAGCGAACTGCTGCTCCGGGGCGCCACGATGACGAACAAGCACTGCGACCGGTGTCAGAACCCCATCTTCCGCTACGAGGGCGACGAGTTCTGCCCCGTCTGTCAGGGCGCCGTCGAGGGGCAGCGGGCGGCCGACGCCGAGGCGGCCGCCGACACCGGGGCCGAGGCCGAAGCACAGGCCGGCGAGAGCGCCGCGGCGACGGCCGGCACACCGAGCGTCGGCGGCCAGTCCGCGCCGGAGACGGCCGAGGCCGGCCAGTCGCCCGACCGGACGCAGCCGACCGAGCGGTCGCAGGCCGAGGGCGCTCAGTCGACTGAGCAGGCAGAGACCGCCCAGCGAGCCCAGTCGCCCGAGCGGACGGCCCCTGCCGCAGACCCCGGGGACCTCGGGGAGGCGCGCGCGTCCCTCGCCCGGACGCTCACCGACCTCGCCGGCCGCGCCGAAAGCGCCGGCGACGTGGGCCGCCAGCGCGACCTGCTCGCCGCAGCGCGGGAGGCCGCCGAAGCCATCGAAGCCCTCGACCGCGCCCGCTGATCAGGGCTCGTAGGGACCGCCGGCGACGCGCCTAATGGCCTCGGCGGTCACCTCGCCCACGCCGTCGACCGCCTGCAACTCCTCTTCGTCGGCGGTGAAGACGGCCTCGACGCTCCCGAAGTGCGCGAGGAGGTTCCCGGCCGTCACCGGCCCCACGTCCGTGATGGCCGACACGACGTACTCCTGCTGCTCGGAGAGGGTCTTCGCGGCCTTGTCGCCGTGGACGCTCACCTCGCGCTCGTTGGTCTCCTGCTCGCGGCGGGCCAGCGCCTCCAGTAGGTCTGCGGTGCCGTCTGCGTCCTCGGTCCGGAGGACGCTCGCCCCGAAGTCAGCCGCCAGCGACGCCAGCGCGCCCCGAACCGCGTTCGGGTGGACGTTGCGCTCGCCGTACAGGTCCGTGCCCTCGACGACGACCACGGGCCGGTCGTAGTGGCGCGCCATGTCGCCGACCTGCTCGAAGACGGACCGCTCGTCGCCCACCAGCGAGTCGAGGAAGTCCGCGACGGACTTCCGCTCGACGGCCACCCGGTCGCTCGCCACGTAGTCGCCGACGGCGAGCGTCTCGAGGTCGACCGCGATTCCCTCGCGCGTCGAGAGGTCGCGGGCGATGGTCGCGTCCATCTCGCGCTGGTCGGCGACGACCGCCACGTCCTCGCTGTCGTCCTCTCCGGCGCGAGCGACCGTACCCTCGCGGTCGTCGGGGTCTCGCTCGTGGTCGTCCGCGTCCTCGGTGACGGCGTCGAAGGCCGCCCTCTCATCGTCGGCGTACGCGTCCAGCGCGGCCTGTTCGTCGTCTAGTTCGTCGGTGAGGTCCTCCTCCATGTCCCTGATGTCGGCCAACTCCTCGGCCATCTCCTGCTCGCGGCGGCGCGCGATCCAGAAGTACGCCTCGTCGCGGGTGTCCTCGGCCAGCAGGACGACGACTTTCCCCTCGGTGCCGCGCCCGGTGCGGCCCATCCGCTGGATCGAGCGGATCGCCGTCGGGACCGGCTCGTAGAACAACACGAGGTCCACGTCGGGCACGTCGAGGCCCTCCTCGGCGACGGAGGTCGAGACCAGCACCTCGAACGCGCCCTCCCTGAACGCCTCTAAGGTCTCCTGCTGTTCGGTCTGGGTCATGCCGGGCGAGCCCTCCTTGTCGCCCTGCCCGACGAAGCGGCGGGCGGCGAAGTGGTCGCCGAGGAACTCCGTGAGCGCCTCGGCGGTGTCGCGGGACTCCGTGAACACGATCACCCGCTCGCCGCCCTCAATGCCCAGCGTCTCCGCGATGAGCATCCGCGCGCGCCGGAACTTCGGGTGGAGGTCGTCGTAGTCCTCGGCGAGGCGGATCGCGCGCTTCACGTCCGGGTCGGAGATGAGCCGCTGGTCGGCCTTCGACGCGCCCGAGGAGTTGGCCGCGTTGCGCAGGCGCTCGACGTAGCGCCGCAGCGACTCGACGCTCTGGGTCTCGACGTAGACGACCGCCTGCCGGAGCTTCCGCACCTCGGCGTGGAGGCTCATGCCCTCGTAGCCCGCCGAGTCGCCCTCGTCGATGAGCGACCGGAGCTTCCCCTGCATCCGGTTGATCTCCTTTTCCGACATCGAGGGATCGCTCTTGTTCGTCACGCCCAGGTCCTGTAACTGTTCGAGGCGGTCCTCGATGACCCCGTTGAGCAGGTCCCGGATCTCCCGCACCGTCTCGGGGAGATCGATGCGGACCCAGTCCACGTCGGTCCGGCCGGCGTAGGGCTTCACGTCAGGGTCGTCGGCGGTCTTGACCGCCACGTTCTCGACGCCGAGGTTCTCACACACCGTCAGCACCGTCTCGCGGTCGTCGCCGGGCGAGGCGCTCATCGCGGTCACGAGCGGGTCGGCCGCGTCGGCGTGGTACCGCTCCGCGATGTACGTGTAGGCGTAGTCGCCGGTCGCGCGGTGACACTCGTCGAAGGTGCAGTGGACCACGTCGCGCAGGGAGACGCGGTCGCCCACGAGGTCGTTCTCGACGACCTGCGGCGTCGCGATGACGACGCGGGCGCTCTCCCACAGCGCCGCGCGGTCGTCGGGGCTCACTTCGCCGGTGAAGACGACGATCTCGTCGTCGGGGATCGCCAGCGCCTCGCGGTAGGAGGCGGCGTGTTGCTCGACCAGCGGCTTCGTCGGCGCGAGCAGCAGGGCCTTCGCCCCCGCGTCGGCCGCCAGTCGCTCCGCGGTCACGAGCAGGCTCACGGCCGTCTTGCCCAGCCCCGTCGGCAGGCAGACGAGCGTGTGGCCCGCGGTGGCCTCGCTCGCGAGGTCGGTCTGGTAGGGACGGGCCTCGAGCGCCTCCGCTTCGAGGAGGGGATGCTCGACGTACTCGTCCGTGACGGCTGCCATCGACGGTGATTGGCGGCCGCGGCGTTTAACTCTTGGCGAGCGCCGCGACCCCGCGGCGTGCCCGCGATCTAGAGCGGCCCGTACGCGAGCGTCGCGTGGATCGCGCCGCCGGCGAAGAGCGGGATGGTGAGGTTGTCGTCGACGACGTGAGACCGGATCACCGGCTTGTAGCCGTCGGCGACGGTCGCGGCCGCCGCGCCGGCCACCGCCGCCGGCGTGGGGACGAAGGGGGCCGCCAGCAGGAGACAGACCCCGAACATCACGAGCAGGACCCACGCCTGCTTGGCGATGTTGTCCGCGGAGAGCAGGCCGCTGATCGGGTCGCCGATGGTGAGCATCAGCATCGCCGGAAGCGCCACCCGCGGCACGAACAGCAGCGCCGCCCCGGTCATTCCGACGAGGTAGATCGCGTAGCCGGCGATGTTCTCGGCCTCGTAGCCCCGCGTCAGGCGGTCGAAGATGGCCCAGTCGATGCGGCCGGTGAGACGGAACGCCTCCAGGCCGAGCGCGACGGCGGTGCTGAAGACGAGGAAGGCTTGCAGTTCGGGCCAGCCGACGAGGCCGACGCCGAACTCGCGGTCCAGCAGATAGAGCAGCGGGTAGCCCACGCCCGACGCGTGAACGGCGCGGCGGGCGAGTTCCCCCATGCTACTCGGTCAACTCGACGAAGGAGCGGCGCCCGTCGCGGAGCGCCGCGAGTTCGTCCGCGAGGTCCGCGATCGGGACCCGGACCTGCTCGGTCGAGTCGCGCTCGCGGAGCGTCACGGTGTCGTCCTCCAGCGTGTCGTAGTCGACCGTGACACAGTAGGGGGTGCCGACCTCGTCCTGCCGCCGGTAGCGCCGGCCGATGTTGCCCGTGTCGTCGTACGTCACCGCGAGGCCCGCCTCGCGGAGGTCCGCGGCGACGTCTTCGGCCCGCTCGGCCATGCCGTCGCGGTCCATCAGCGGGAACACCGCAACCGTCGTCGGCGCCACCTCCGGCGGGAGGCGGACGACGCGGCGCTGTTCCCCGTCCACCTCGTCGGTCTCGTCGCTGTGCGCGAGCACCGCGAACACCGCGCGGTCGACGCCGAAGGACGGTTCGACGACCCGCGGCGTGACGTGCTGGCCGTTCTTGGTCACCTCCTCGACGGCGTAGCCCGTCTTCTCGACGGGCACCTCGTACACCTCGCCGCCCGCGACGGTGACCTCGACGGCGTCGCCCTCGAAGGCGTCGCGGTCGCTCTTCGCCAGCGTCTCCAGTTCGTCGGCGATGGCGCCCGCGTGCTCGCCGAACTCGGGACCGAGGTAGCTCATGTCCGGATCGACCGTCGCCTCGGTTTCGGTCTTCGGCTCGTCGAACTCCTCGAAGACGGTGTAGCTGTCGTCGGCGTGGTCGTGGTGCTTCGAGAGGTCGTAGTCGCCGCGGTAGGCGAAGCCCGCCATCTCGATCCAGTCGCCGTCGCCCACGTCCGCCTCCGCGTCCCAGCAGTCGACGGCGTAGTGGGCGCGCTCGCCCGGCAGATGCTGGCGGAAGCGGAACCGCTCCATGTCGACGCCGATGCGCTCGTACCACTGCCGCGAGCGGCCGAGGTAGTACGCGATCCACGCGTTCTCGACGACGCCCGACTCGACGGCCTCGGCGACGGTCGTCTCCAGGTAGTCGGCGTCGCCCTCGCCCTGCCGCTCCGCGGGGTAGAGGCGGAGGTCCACGTCCGCCACGTCCGAGAGGTCCGGCGGCTCGAACCCCGGCGAGAGGAACAGTTCGAGTTCCGCCTGCGTGAACTCCCGCGTGCGGACCAGCGCGTTCCGGGGGCTGATCTCGTTGCGGTAGGCCCGCCCGATCTGGGTGACGCCGAAGGGAAGTTGGCCCCGGGCGTACTCTTTGAGGCGGGGGAACTCGACGAAGATGCCCTGTGCGGTCTCCGGGCGCAGGTAGCCCGGCTGACCGTCGCCGGGGCCGATGCCCGTCTCGAACATCAGATTGAACTCCTCGACCGGGCGGCCCGCGAGCGACGCGCCGCAGGTCGGACAGGCGAGGTCGAGGTCGTCGATGAGTCCCATCACCGCGTCCGGGTCGTGGGACTCGGCGTCCTCGATTTCGCTGTTGTCTTCGACGAGGTGGTCCGCGCGGTGGCTCTCGCCACACTCCGCGCACTCCACGAGCATGTCGTCGAAGCCGTCGAGGTGGCCCGAGGCCTCGAAGACGGGTTCGGGCATGATCGTCGGCGCGTCGATCTCGATGTTGCCCTCCCGGACCGCGAACCTGTCGCGCCACGCGTCCTCGACGTTCTGCTTGAGCGTGGCGCCCGCCGGCCCGTAGGTGTAGAAGCCGCCGACGCCGCCGTAGGACTCGCTCGACTGGAAGAAGAAGCCGCGGCGCTTCGCCAGTTCCGAGAGATCCGTCATAGCGCCTTCAGGAGGTCGAGGTCGCGCACGATGCCCGCGAGTTCGTCGCCGCGCACGAGGGGCACCTGCTCGACGTCGTGCTCGATCATCAGCTGTGCGACCTCCTGCACCGTCCGGCGGCCGTTCACGGTGACGGGGTCGGCGGTCATGAACTCCTCGACCGGCCCGGTCGGCAACTCGACGTTCCGGGTCGGCATGTGCCGGCTCCCGACGGCCTTGATGCCCTCCCACATCCACTCGTCGTCCTGATTCGCGACGCTCGCGCCGGTGTCCTCCTCGCCCTCGACGACCCGGGCCACGTCGATGATGTCGACCTCGGTGAGGATGCCGGTCATCTCCGCCTCGTCGTCGAGGACGACCGCGTAGGGGACCTTCGCGTAGGAGAGTTCGCGCTCCGCGACGATCAGCGGTGTCCCGACGTGGGTCGTGTTCACGTCGACGCGCGCGAGGTCAGCGACCTCGTGGTCGCCGTCCTCGACGTCGCCGGTCGCCAGCGCCCGCACCACGTCGGTCACGGTGACGATGCCCGTCAGTCGGCCGCCGTCCAGCACCGGGATCCGGCGCGCGTTCTCCGCGAGGATCAGCGCGGCCACGTCCTCGATGGCGTCGTCGCCCGCAGCCGTCGGCACGTCGGCCATCAGGATCGCCAACTGGTCCTCGTCGGGGTTCTCGATGAGGTCCTCGCGGGAGACGAGGCCGCGGTAGCGCTCCTCCCCGTCGGTCTCTTTCACCACCGGCACCGAGGAGAACTGCTCCTCCTGGAGGTACCGCAACAGGTCGTCGCGGGTGCCCGGTAGATCGACCGTCACGACCTCCGAGCGGGGCGTCATCGCGTCTGCGACGTTCATACGGCCCGCGTACTACCTCGGGCCTATTGTACCCTGCGACCCGCCGACGGCGGGGAACCAGCTTCGGAATATTTATATGTCCGTGTGACACACTCTCAAACATGGCCGCCGAACCCCACATGGACGGCGCGCAGGCCGACGACGGCGAGGTCATGGCCTCGATCGACGAGGCGGACGGCTCGGAGCGCCTCGTCATCGCCGACGTATCCCGCGACGACGCGTGGGTCTCGACACCCGCGGGCTGTGGGGCGGCGCTTGAGGAGTGGCGGTAGGCGGGAGTTCTCTCCGGGTCCTCGGCCTCGAAGCGGTCGCGCTGCCGCGGACTGCATCCCCGTTCGCTGACAGCTATTAGGCCACCGGCCTTTTTTCGCCGCTTCCCTACGCTCGCCCGATGACCGATCGACCCATCCCCAAGGGCGTGAGCCCCGAGACGGTCCGCGAGGTGGTCGCCGGGTGGGCGGCCGCGGGCGCCGTCGAGGAGCCGACCTACACCGCCGACGTCGAGGAGGAGACCGGCATCGCCGACGCCGCGGGTCGACAGACCCGATTTCTCGAATCGCTGGGCGTCCTCGACGCCGTCGGGCAGCGCCACGAACTGACCGAGGCGGGCGCGGACCTCGCCCGGGCCCTCGATGCCGGCGAGACAGAGCGCGCTCGGGACCGCCTCGCAGCCCTGCTCGACGACTGGCCCCCGACCGAGGACCTGCGGGACCTCCTGCGCGGCAATCCGACCGAGCGGGACCGACTGGTCGAGCACCTCGCGGTCATCGCCGGGCAGGACCCCGACGAGAGCCGCGTCTCCTCGGGCCTGGGGACGCTCGTGGACCTCTACGAGTGGGCCGGCACTCTCGCCCGGGACGACGCGGACCGCTACCGCCTGCCCGAGTCCGCGGCGGGCGTCGAGACCGAACTCGCGGAACTCCGCGACGAGATCGAGACGACTCGAGAGTCCCTCTCGGCGGACCTCGCGGACGCCCGCACAGCCGTCACCGAGGAGGTCGCGGACGCCCACGACGACGCCGCGGCGGACCGCCAGCAGGTCGCCCTCGCGCTCGCGGACGTGATCGCCGCCGCGGAGCGGTCACTGGCCGACTCCAGCGCGGCGACCCGCGACGCCGTCGCCAGCGCCCGCGACACCCTCGAACGGGACGTGGCCGCGGCTGAGATGGACCTCGCGGGCGGCCGTTCGGCGGTCGGGGCGGCGGACGGGACCGAAACTGCCGCCGAGGCGGCGGAGGCGGCCGAGGCGACGCCGGAGGCCACGGAAGAGAGCGTCGAGGACACGGCCGAGGCAGCCGAGGACGCGCCCGACACAGCCGACGAGCCGGTGGCCGAGACGGCCGAAACCGCCGCGGACGCGGCTGGCGCGTCGGTCTCCATCCGATCGCAGAACGGCCCCGGCGTCGTCGTGGAGGCGGGCGCCGACCCGGTCGAAATCGACGTGGACGGCGGTCCGACCCTCGAACTCGGCGGGGGAGCGGGCGCGGGGGACGAGTCGGGACCAGTGCCGGACGGCGGGCAGGTCGTCGAGGTCGCCGACGGTGCGACCGACGCCACCCTCGGGCTGGAGTTGGCCACCGACACCGAGGTCACGGTTCAGGCCGGCGACGGGCCGGGCTTCGCGCTCGAACCGGGCGCCGACCCGGTCGAGATCGACGTCGACGGCGGTCCGACGGTCGAACTCTCCGCACCCGACGCCGCCGAAGACGCACCGGACGACGGCGAGGCCGCGAGCGAGGAGGCCCACGACGCCGCGGCGGAGGAAGTCGACGACGCCGGGGAGGGCGCGACCGATGCAGCCGAGGACGCCGCAGCGCCAGCCGACGAGGCGACGGACGGTCCCGAGGAAGCGACCGACGGGGATGAAGCGCCGGCCGACGGCGCCGGCGACCAGCCCGAATCAGACCCCGACGCCGACGCGTCCGTCGCGGCCCGGCCGCAGACCAGCCGGGAGGGCGAGGACGCCGTGGCCGTCTCGCTGGACCTCGCGCTCGACGCCGACCCGGACGAACTGGCGGCGCTCGTCGGGGCGCTCCGGGAGGGTCTCCTGGAGGAACTGCTGACGCAGGCCGACGCCGGGAACGGCGAGGCGTCCTGACCCCGCAGCCCGACCGGGTAGATTTTAGTCGTCGGGTCCCCTCCCTCGCTGTATGAACTACGAGGAAGTGGAGACGACCCGCGAGTTCGTGGGCCGTCTCGACCACGGCGCGGACTGGCGCGCGGAGATCGAGTCCCTCGCCGCCGACGAGGGCGTCGACGCCGGGTGGTTCACGGCGATGGGTGCCGTGCAGGACGCCGAACTCTGGTACTACGACCAGGACGACCTCGAATACCACGACGTGAGCTTCGACGAACCCCTCGAAGTGGCGGCCTGCGTCGGCAACATCGCCGACCTCGACGGCGAGGTGTTCGCCCACACCCACGCCGTCCTCTCGCGACGCTCCGGGCAGACCCTCGCGGGCCACCTCGACAGCGCGACCGTCTGGGCCGGCGAGGTCCACCTCCGCGAGTTCGACACCGACCTCGTGCGCGACCACGACCCCGAGACCGACCTCGACCTCTGGCTCTGATGCGGCCCAGCGACGAGTCGTACTTCGCGGAGATCGAGGACGGCCTCGACGACGCCCTCGCCGTCGCCCGGACGGCCAAAGAGCGGGGCGCCGACCCCGAACCCGAGGTCGAGATCCCGGTGGCCGAGGACATGGCCGAGCGGGTCGAGAAGATCCTCGACATCGCCGGGGTCGCCGAGCGCGTCCGCGAACTGGAGGGCGAGATGTCCCGCGAGGAGGCCGCCCTCGAACTCGCCGCCGACTTCGCGGAGGGTCGCGTCGGCGACTACGAGACGAAGGCGGGCAAAGTCGAGGGTGCGGTCCGGACCGCCGTCGCGCTCCTCACGGAGGGCGTCGTCGCGGCGCCCATCGAGGGCATCGACCGCGTCGAGATCCTCGAAAACGACGACGGCACGGAGTTCGTCAACGTCTACTACGCCGGGCCGATCCGCTCGGCGGGCGGCACCGCGCAGGCGCTCTCGGTCCTCGTCGCCGACTACACCCGCGCGCTCGTCGGCATCGAGGAGTACCGCGCTCGCGACGACGAGATCGAGCGCTACGCCGAGGAGGTCGCCCTCTACGACAAGACCACCGGTCTCCAGTACTCCCCGAAGGAGAAGGAGACGAAGTACATCGCCGAGCACGCCCCGATCATGCTCGACGGGGAGGCCACCGGCGACGAGGAGGTGTCGGGCTTCCGCGACCTCGATCGGGTGGACACGAACAACCCCCGCGGCGGGATGTGTCTGGTCCTCGCGGAGGGCATCGCGCTCAAGGCGCCGAAGATCCAGCGCTACACCCGCACCCTCGACGAGATCGACTGGCCGTGGCTTCAGGACCTCATCGACGGCACCATCGGCGAGAGCGACGACGCCGACGAGGACGATAGCGAGGCGACGGCCGAGGACGGCGAGGAAGCGGACGAGGACCACGACGGCCCGCCCCGCGTCGAACCCAACGAGAAGTACCTCCGGGACCTGATCGCGGGCCGGCCGGTCTTCGGCCACCCCGGGCGCGAGGGCGGCTTCCGCCTGCGCTACGGGCGCTCGCGCAACCACGGCTTCGCGACCGCCGGGGTCCACCCGGCGACGATGCACCTCGTCGACGACTTCCTCGCGACGGGGACACAGATCAAGACCGAACTCCCGGGGAAGGCCGCGGGCGTCGTCCCGGTCGACTCCATCGAGGGGCCCACGGTTCGCCTCGCGAACGGCGACGTGCGGCGCATCGACGACCCCGCGGAGGCCCTCGAAGTCCGCAACGGCGTCGAGGCGGTCCTCGACCCCGGCGAGTACCTCGTCAACTACGGCGAGTTCGTCGAGAACAACCACGAACTCGCGCCCGCCTCCTACACCGTCGAGTGGTGGGTGCAGGACGTGGACGCCGCGGGCGCCGACGTGCAGGCGCTCCGGGACGCCCCGCGCGTGGACCTCGCCGACCCGGACGCCGAGCGCGCGCTCTCGTGGGCCGCGGAGTACGACGCGCCGCTCCATCCCGCCTACACCTACCTCTGGCACGACGTGACCGTCGCGCAGTTCGAGACGCTGGCCGACGCCGTTGAGAGTGCCGACTTCGCCGTCGCCGACGGCGCCGGGGTGGCGACGCCCGCCGACGCCGACCCCGCCGACCGCGTCCTCGTCCTCGACCGCACCGAGGCGGTCACGGAGACGCTGGAGGCCCTGCTCGTGGAACACCACCAGACCGAGCGCGAACTCCGGGTGCCCGACTGGCGCCCCCTCGTCCGCACGCTCGGGTTCACGGCGGACCTCGCGCGGGAGTGGGAGTCGTTGCCCGCCGAGGCCCGCGAGTGGCCAAACACGATGCGGGCCGTCGAGGCCGTCGCGCCCTTCGCGGTGCGAGAGCGCGCCCCGACCCGCATCGGCAACCGGATGGGCCGCCCCGAGAAGTCCGAGAGCCGCGAACTGTCGCCCGCGGTCCACACGCTGTTCCCCATCGGCGAGGCCGGCGGCAATCAGCGCGACGTGGCCGCGGCCTCGACCCACGCCGAGGGCATGAACGACACGCCCGGCGAGGTGACGGTCCAACTCGGCGAGCGGGACTGCCCGGACTGCGGCGCCGAGACGTTCTGGGCGCGCTGCCCGGACTGTGGCGCCCACACCGACCCGCGCTACGAGTGCCGGGACTGTGGCCGCATCTGCGAACCCGACGAGTCCGGCCGCGTCGAGTGCCCCCGCTGTGAGCGCGACGTCGACAACGTCGCCCCACAGACGGTGGACCTACGCGAGGTCTACCGCGACGCCCTCGACGCCGTGGGCGAGCGCGAGAGCGCCTTCGACGTGCTGAAGGGCGTGAAGGGACTCTCCTCCTCGGCGAAGGTCCCCGAGCCCATCGAGAAGGGCGTCCTCCGCGCGAAGCACGGCGTCTCCTCGTTCAAGGACGGCACCGTGCGCTACGACATGACCGACCTCCCGGTCACGGCGGTCCGCGCCTCGGAACTCGACGTGACCGTCGAGCAACTCCGCGGACTGGGCTACGAGACGGACGTCCACGGCGACCCGCTGCGCCACGACGACCAGTTGGTCCACCTCCGTGTGCAGGACGTGGTCCTCTCGGACGGCGCCGCCGAGCACATGCTCAAGACCGCGGACTTCGTCGACGACCTGCTCGAATCCTACTACGGTCTCGACCCGTTCTACGACGTCGACGAGCGCGACGACCTCGTGGGCGAACTCGTCTTCGGGATGGCGCCCCACACCTCCGCAGCGGTGGTGGGCCGGGTAGTCGGGTTCACGAGCGCCGCCGTCGGCTACGCACACCCTTATTTTCACGCCGCGAAGAGGCGAAACTGCTTCCACCCGGGGACGAAGGTGTGGTTCGAGGACGAGGACGGCGACTGGCACTACGACGCCATCGAGACGCTCGTCGAGGAGCGACTCGACCCCGAGACGGCCGACGAGGACGATTTCGGGACCCTCGTGCAGGAACTCGACGGCGACGTGTTCGTGCCGTCGCTCGACGATGACGGCGACAAATCAATCCAGCGTGTCGAGGCCGTCTCGAAGCACCGCGCGCCCGACCACCTCGTCGAAGTCGAGACGCGGAGCGGTCGGTCCCTGAGAGTGACGCCGGACCACTCGATGCGCCGGTGGGAGGACGGGGACATCGAACGCGTTCCCGCCAGCGGTCTCACTGAGGGCGACACGCTACCCGCGCCGAAGCAGGTGTCGGTCAATGGCTCGGTCGAGACGTTCGACTTGCTCGCGGAGTTCCTCAACGCTGACGCCATCCCGAACGACGATTTGACGATCCGCGGCATCGGGGAAGACCACCTCAAGGAACTGCTTGACGACGCGACCGACGCGAAGAGCTACCTGAAACCGGTCGCGGAACGCCTCGGACTGAGTAACTCGACGGTGTACAACTGGGTGTCTCGGGACAGTATCCCCGCGGGCGTGCTCGTCGAACTGTTCGACCGGGAGGCCGTCCTCGACCGCGTTCCGGATGACGTTACGCTCGGTGTCAGGCGAGACACTGCCGCCGTCCCTCGCTTCTTCGAGGTCGACGAATCCGTCGGCACGCTGCTTGGGTACTACGCTGCGGAGGGGTTCACGCGGAAGGAGGACGGCTCTTTCTACCAGACGACCATCTGCACGCCCGACGAGACGCCACGTGAAGAGCTGGCCGCGACCTTCGGGAAGAGGCTCAACGTCGAGGCCTTCGATGAGAACGAGTGGAAGCTGACGGTGTCCAGTCGCCTTGTGACGACGCTGTTCGCGGACGTCCTTGACGCTGGGAGTTGTGCCGAGACGAAGCGCATCCCAGACTGCGTCCTCTCGGCGCCAGACGACGTGCTGCGTTCGTTCCTCGCGGCGTATTTCTCGGGCGACGGCAGCACCGCCAGCGACCGCGTCGAGGTACGTGCGAACACAGTCAGCGACGACTTGAAGTCGGATCTCGTCGCCGCTCTCAAGCGGTTCGGCGTTGCGACGAAAACGTACCGCGAGGAGCGCACCCCCGAGACTGGTGCAGTCGCAGAGTTCTACGACGAACCGAAGTCGTTCAAGACGTGGGTGCTGAAGGTCACTTCGCAGAACGCGGTTCGGTTTGCAGACCGTGTTGGCTTCGACCTCGACCGGAAATCCGAGACGCTCGACGGCGCCCTCGACGCCATCGACACACGCACCCAGCGCCTCTTCGGGGACGGCGGCGACGTGTGGCTGGACGAGGTCGTCAGCGTGGCGGTCGTCGAGCCATCCGTCGACCACACGTACTGTGTCACGGTCGAGGAAACCAACACGCTTGTCGCGGATGACGTGTTCGTGGGCCAGTGCGACGGCGACGAAGATTGCGTGATGCTCCTCATGGATGGCCTGCTGAACTTCTCGAAGGCCTTCCTGCCGGACAAGCGCGGCGGGCGGATGGACGCCCCGCTCGTCATGTCCTCGCGGATCGACCCCTCCGAGATCGACGACGAGGCGCACAACATGGACATCGTGGACCGGTACCCCCGCTCCTTCTACGAGGCGACCCGCGAGATGGCCGACCCCGGCGAGGTCGACGTCGAGATCGCGGAAGCGACGCTGGGCACCGACCGGCAGTACGCGGGCTTCGATCACACCCACGACACCAGCGACATCGCGCTCGGCCCGGACCTCTCGGCGTACAAGACCCTCGGGTCGATGACGGAGAAGATGGACGCCCAGCTCGAACTCGCGCGGAAGCTCCGCGCCGTCGACGAGACGGACGTGGCCGAGCGCGTCATCGAGTATCACTTCCTGCCCGACCTCATCGGGAACCTCCGGGCGTTCTCCAGTCAGGAGACGCGCTGTCGGGGCTGCGGCCGGAAGTACCGCCGGGTGCCCCTCTCCGGGAACTGCCGGGAGTGTGGCGGCGACGTGTCGCTCACCGTCCACGAGGGCTCGGTGTCGAAGTACATGGACACCGCCATCGAGGTGGCCGAGGAGTACGGCTCCCGGGAGTACACGAAACAGCGCCTCGAGATCCTGGAGCGCTCGCTGGAGCGCATCTTCGAGAACGACAAGAACAAGCAGAGCGGCATCGCGGACTTCATGTAGCGGGTTTTGGCCCAGCTTTTGCGAGCGAAGCGAGGAAAAGGTGGACAGAGGACAAGCAGAGCGGCATCGCGGACTTCATGTAGCGGGCCGGGGCCCGGCGGTCGGCGACTGGTCCCACGCCGTCGGTTCTTGCCCCGACCCACGCCACTGAAGCCCTGCCGCCCGTCGTGGCGCCCATGGCACCCGACTTCGACGCGTTCGACCACGAGTCGCACATGCGGGCCGCCTTCGACTGCGCTCGCGAGGCCGCCGCGCGCGGCGACGAGCCCTTCGGTTCGGTCCTCGTGCGGGCCGACGAGGTGATCGACCGCGACTCGAACCGCGTGGTGACGGCCGACGACATCCGCCGCCATCCGGAACTCCACCTCGCCCACCGGGCCTGTCGGGCGTTCGACCCCGCCGAGCGCGCGGCGATGGTCATGTACACCAGCACCGAGCCCTGCCCGATGTGCGCCGGTGGAATGGTGCAGGCCGGTTTCGGTCGCGTCGTGTACAGCGTCGGCGCCGACGAACTCGCCGAGGTGACCGGCCACGCCCCCGCGGTCCGCGCCGCGGCGGTGCTGGACGGGGAAACCGAGGTGTACGGCCCCGTGCTGAACGACGCGGGGCGGCAGATCCACCGCGACTACGGGTGGTGAGGGTCGAGATACGCAGTCCTCGTCGGGAGCGCCGGTCGCGGAGGTCGTCCCCCGTGCCGACGCCGATTCTCTATCGCGCTATGTGATTTATGCCGGCCTGCACCCCTCCGGTCAGGCACGCGACGGGGCCTCCAACTGTCGCCGCGCCGGTGGATTCTTCCCGCCCACCGCCGTCGTGCCGACGATGACCTCCGAGGACCCACGGGACGTGCTGGAACGGGTCGGCGCACGCTTCGACTTCACCGAGTACGAGGCCGAGGCGTACCTCGCGGTGCTCGAACACGGCCGCGTCACGGCCGCGGAACTCGCCGACCTGACCTCCATCCCCCAGCCGCGGGTCTACGACACCGTCCGCAGCCTCGCGGACCGGAACCTCGTCGACCTCCACGAGTCGCGGCCGATGGAGGTCGTCGCCATCGACCCCCGGGAGGCCTTCGCCGACGTGCGCACGTCGCTGGACGACCTCGAAGACGCGCTCGAGCGGGCGTACGCCGCCCCCGCGCCCGGCGGCGAAGCGGTGACGCTCGTGAAGTCCCGCTCGACCATCGTCCGGAACCTCCGCGACACCGTCGAGGCGGCGGACTACGAACTCCTGCTCTCGCTGACGCCCGATCTGCTGGCCGCCTTCGAGGACGAGATCCGCGAGGCCAGAGCGCGCGGCGTCGCCATCGACTTGCTCCTCTCGCCCGCTGCCGAGGTTCCCGACCCGGAAGACTACGACTACGCGGCCGTCGCGACCACCGCGCGGGCCAGACGCGGCGTGACGACGCCCGTCGTGGCCGTCGCCGACGGGCGCCACTCAGTCTACGCCACGCGGGAAGCGCTCCGGGCGAATCAGGACCGCTACGGCGTGGTCTTCAACCGCTCGGAACTGGGCTTTCTCGTCACGGGCTTCCTGCTGACCGCCGTCTGGAGCTCCGCCGAGTCGCTCGTCGAAGACGCCGTCCGGCGTCCGTTTCCCCGCCGCTACGCGACGGTCCGGCGCTGCATCACCGAACTCGCCGCCGCCGAGGGGGAGTTCTACGCGGCGATCCGGGGCCGGGACGTGGTCACCGGCGACTCCCGGACGGTCCGGGGACGCGTCGCGGACCGATCGGTCGGGACGGCCCACGAGACGGCGGCGCTGGTCCTCGACACGGAGGACGGGCGCGTCGAGGTCGGCGGGCAGGCGGCCGCCCTCGAAGATGTGGAGGCCCACGAGATCGTCGTCGATCGCGGGAGCGTCCCCTCGCTGGACGAATAATTGGGTGTGTCTTTTAGCGCACTCCGGCCGAACGGGCCCGTATGAGTGATTCCGAGGAGATTCCAAACGCGACGGAGATCGGACAGCCGGTGTACGACGCGGACGGCAACGAACTCGGGACGATCCGCGGCTGGGAGGACGACGGCTTCTTCGTCACCACGCGGGACGGCATCGCCGCGCTGTCCGTCGAACACGAGCACACCACCCCGGCCCACGGCGAGGCCGAACTGATGTGGCGCTGTTCGGACTGCGGGGAGATGGGCGACGTGGCGGCCGTGCCGGAGACGTGTCCGTCCTGTGACGCGCCGCGGGAAAATCTCTACTACTGGACCGAGGATTAGAACGGCGCGTCGGGGGCGCTCCCGCCGCTCTCCTCGCTCTCCTCGCCGGGGAAGGAGGGCGCGGAGCCGCCGTCGTCCATGCCGGTCGTGGCGTTCACGACCTCGACCTCGGGGATCTCCTGGACCATCCGGGACTTGATCGCCTGAATCGTCATCGGCGAGATGCCACAGCCGGAACAGGCGCCGCTGAGCTGGATCGTCACCTCGCCGGACTCCCGGTCGAGGTCCGTGATGGCGGCGTCGCCGCCGTGCATCTGGATCTGCGGGAAGTTCCGACGCAGGAAGTTGCTGATGCGCTCCTTCAGGTCGTCCCCGTCCTGAGTTTCCGTGCTCATGCCCACAAGTACTGTGCCCGCGGGCTTAGGCCTTTGGTTCGTCCTGATTCCCGACGCCGAACACGGACCGGAGCTGTGCCTCGATTTCGTCCACGTACACGTCCAGCAGCTCCGCCGCGCGGTCGTCGGAGACGACGACGCCCTCCAGTCGGTCGAGGGGGTCCTCGGGCAGTTCCAGCGTGAAGTCGCCGTCCTCGTACACCGGCTCGCTCTCGTTGAGGATCTGCTGGTCGATGGCGTGGACGATCTGGGAGTCGTACTCCTCGTTGAGGCGGTCGAACGCCCGCTTGTAGGCGCTCTGGAGCTTCGGGAAGTACTCGCGGTACTTCTCCGCCTCGAAAGTCTCGGGGTCGAAGTCGGCCATGGCTCGGCTTGGCCGGCGTCGCACAAAAGTCGGGCGGTCGGGAGAGATAAACCACATACCGCGATAGGAAATCCGCTATCCGAGCTGGTCCCCCACGATCCGATCCGCCGCGGCGACGAAGTCGGCCTCGCGGCCCGCCGGCACCGTCGCGCCCGCCGCCACGTCGTGGCCGCCGCCCTCGCCGCCGACGCTCGCCGCCGCCTCGCTCATCACGGCCGAGAGGTCGAGGCCGGCCCGGGTGAGCGCGGGGGTGCCCCGCGCGGAGACCTTCACCGCGTCGGGTTCCTCGGCCTTCTCGGCGAATGCGAGGATCGGGACGCCCGAGTCGACGCCGCTCGTGCCGACGGCCATCCCGGCGACGATGCCGACGATGGTCTCCCGGATCTCGTCGCCGGCGTGGAACCACTGGAGGTGTTCCTCGCGGGTGACGCCCTCGGATTTCACCCACTCCAGCCCGTTCGAGAGGTTCCGCCGGTGCTCGCGGAGGAGGTCGCGGGCCGCCGCGAGCGCCTCGTCGCGGTCGCCCAGACAGACCGCCAGCCCCACGTCAGCGCGGTCGTAGCGCGCGGTGGCGTTCAGCAGCGTCGAGAACTCGCTCGCGTCGCGGAGTTCCGTCCCCGGCGCCTCGCGGGCGAGGGTGTAGGTCGTGCCGACGAGGCTCTCGACCTTCGACGCGGGGATGCCGCGCTCGATGGCCCGCTGGAGCAGGGCGCTCACGACGGTCTGTTTCTCGCCGCGGTCGAGGTCGGCCCAGCGGCGCCACTCGCCGTCGCTGCGCACCTCGACGCCACAGGACTCCAGAAACTCGATGGCGCCGCGCTCGCTCCCGGTGACGCCGGGGATGCGCACGTCGCTGGCGTACTCCAGCAGTTTGTGGAGCGGCCGGGTCTGCGTGCCGTACATCGCGAGGTCCTGTCCCGTTTCGAGCGCGCCGGCGGCGACCCCTTCCGCGGCGACCTTTGCGTTCGCGCCCACCAGTTCGCCGCCGGAGGCCTGCATGTCGCCGACGGCGCCCACGACCGCCAGCGCCGCGAGGTCGCGGTTGTCGGTGCCGTCCGCGAGCGCCCGCGCGAGGACGTAGGCCGCCCCCGCGCCGGACAGTTCAGAGGCGCCGTCGATGCCCTCCAGGAGTGGATTGAGGTGAAACTCCGTGTCGGCGTCCGCCGGGCGGTGGTGGTCGGCGACGACCGGCGTGAAGGCGCCCGCCCGCTCGTGCTCGACGATGGCGTCGAGCTGGCCGCTGCCGAAGTCGGTGAACAGCACCGTCTCGTAGTCGGTCGCGGCGATGTCGGCGATCGCCTCGTCGTCGAGTTGGTCCTCGAAGCGCACTTCGAAGGGAATCCCCGCCCGTTCGAGCGCCGTCGCGGCGACGGCAGCGCTCGTGAGGCCGTCGGCGTCGATGTGGGAGGCAACCAGCACCTCGTCGGCGGCGCGCAGGCAGTCTGCACAGCGACGCGCCCGGTCGGCCAGCGCGGGGACGGGTCCGCTCATCCGTCGTGGCTAGCGCGGACCCGTACAAAAAGTCACGCCTCGCCGAGTGCCTCGTCGACGGCCGCGGCCAGCGCCTCGAAGTCGGCCGTCTCGGGCACCACCTCGACTTCGATCCCGCGCTCGGCCGCCGTCTCCGCCGTCGGCGGCCCGATGGTGCCCACGACGGCGTCGTTCAGCCCCTCGATCGCCGCCTCGGCGATGCCCCGCTCGGCCGCGGCGTCGAGGAAGTGCGCGACGGTGAGCGAAGAGGTGAACAGCGCGGCGTCGAGGTCGCCCGCCGCCGCGGCCTCGGCGGCCGCGCCGCTCTCCGCCGGGCGGACGAGGCGATAGAGGATCGTCTCGTGGACGTACGCCCCCGCGTCGGCGAGACCCTCGAGGAGCACGTCGCTCCCGTGGTCCGACCGGGCCACTTCGACGCGCACCCCGTCGACCCGCCCGTGGAGCGCGGCGACCAGGCCCGACGAGGTGTACTCCTCGGGCACCACGTCCACGTCGTAGCCGGCCTCCCGGAGCGCCGCGGCCGTCGTCGCGCCGATGGCACACACCGTCGCCTCGCCGGGGATCCAGCCCGCCTCGGCGACCAGACCGACGCCGGTGGTGCTCGTCAGCACGGCGACGTCGGCGTCGGACCGCGGCACGGCGTCGGTCGGTTCGATCGCCAGCATCGGGTCCGCGAGCGGGTCGTGTCCGAGCGATCGGATCGTCTCCGCCGCGGCCGCGAGGCGCCCGTCGTCGGGGCGGAAGACGGCGACGCGGCTCATCGCTCGCCCTCCAGCCACGCCACCACGCGGTCGCGGTGCGCGGCCACCTCGCCGATGACGGTCACGGCGGGGGGTTCGATGCCGACCCGCTCGGCCGCCTCGGGGATGGACGCGAGCGTCCCGACCGCCACCTGCTGGTCGGCCCACGTCGCGCGCTCGACGAGCGCCGCCGGCGTGTCGGGGTCGAGCCCGGCGTCCCGGAGCTTCGCGGTGTACTCGGGGAGCCGGCGGACGCCCATCAGCACGACGATGGTCCCTGCGGCGTCGGCCAGCGCCGCCCAGTCGACCGCGGACTCCTCCTTCTCGGGGTCCTCGTGGCCGGTGACGATCGAGACGCTGGAGGCCATGTCGCGGTGGGTCGCCGGGATGCCCGCCACCCCGGGCGCGGCGATGGCAGAGGTGACGCCCGGCACGACCTCGAAGGACACGTCGTGGTCCGCGAGGTAGGCCATCTCCTCGCCGCCGCGGCCGAACACCATCGGATCGCCCCCCTTCAGGCGGACGACCGTCTCGCCGTCGCGGGCGCGCGCCACGAGTCGCTCGTTGATCTCTTCCTGGGGCGTGCGCTCGCCGTCGGGGCGCTTCCCCACGTCCACCCGCTTTTCCTGGGGGATGGTGCCCAGCAGTTCCGGCCCGGGGAGGTGGTCGTGCAGCACCACGTCGGCCTCCGCCAGCAGGCGCTGTGCCTTCACCGTGAGCAGTTCCGGATCGCCCGGGCCGCTCCCGACGAGGTAGACGGTGCCCGTCACTGTTCGGCCTCCGCGGCCGCGATGAGGTCCCGGGCGCCCTGGCTCACGAGGTCGGCCGCGATCTCGCGGGCGCCCTCGGCGTGGTTCTCGACGTCGACGTCGCGGCTGACCCGCGCCTCGCGGTCGCCGTCCGGGCCGAGCACCCGCGCCTCGACGTGGACGACGGCGCCGCGCAGGACGGCGTGGACGCCGATCGGGGCGATACAGCCGCCCCCGACTTCCGCGAGGACGGTGCGCTCGACGGTCGTCTCGACGCGCGTTCGCGGGTGGTCGAGCGCGGTGCCGAGGTTGTCGGCCGTGTCGCCCGGTTCGGCCGTGATGGCGAGGGCGCCCTGCCCCGGCGCGGGCACGAACTCGTCGGCCGGGAGCCGCTGGTAGTCCAGTTGGTCGAGGAGGCCGCTCCGCCGCAGGCCGGCCTCCGCGAGCACGATGGCGTCGTACTCGGTCTCGACCTCGCGGCCCAGCGCCTGCCGCTCGAGTTCGGTGCGCTCCTGAAACCAGCTCTCGCCGCCGGCGCCGTCCTCGTCGAGGTGGCGCTCGTGCTCGGCCTGCAGCGTCGGGGCCAGTAGTTTCTCGACGCGGGTGTCGACGTTCCCCCGGAGCGGTTCCACGGTGAGGTCGGGGCGCGCGGCCAGTAGCTCCGCGCGGCGGCGCTGGCTGGCGGTGCCCACGACGGCGCCGTTCGGGAGGTCAGCGAGCGCCGCGCCGTCGGGCGTGACGAGCACGTCGTTGGCGGCCCCGCGGCGGGGCACGGCGGCGATCACGAGTCCCTCGCCGCCCTCGGTGGGCACGTCCTTCAGCGAGTGGACCGCCGCGTCGGCGTCCCCGGCGAGGATGCGCTCGTCGAGGCTCCGGACGAACGCCCCGGTGGTGCCGAGGTTCTGGATCAGTTCGTCGCGGACCTCGTCGCCCTCGGTCTCGACCTCGATCAGGTCGACCTCGTAGCGGTGGTCCGCGAGCGTCGCTCGCACGTCGTCGGCCTGACTCCGCGCGAGCGCCGAACCGCGTGTAGCGAGGCGTATCGGCCCGCGTCTGCTCATGTACCGGAGTGGATGCCGGACGGTCAAACCTCCTTCGGACCCGGGAGGTGCGCGCCCGGTCGGAAATCGGCGGGTCGGGGCGCCGGCTCAGCGGCCCATCGTCACGCGCCGCCAGACGTAGGCGGCCGCCACGCCGACGCCGCCGACCACGGTCAGGGCCCCGAGTCCGGCGGCGAGGCCCCAACGCCGCGGGTCTGGGCGCCACGGCGCGCCCGCGTCGGCGAGCGCCCGGGCGTCCTTGACGACCGCGACCGGCAGGAGCAGGAGGACCACGGCGAGGGGCGCCCCCGCGACGATCAGCGAGAGCCAGAACGCCGTCCCGACGGTGTCGCCGCCGATCCCGCCCGCGCCGAACTCGGCGGTCGCGGCGATCGCCAGCCAGACGAATGAGACGAGCCAGACGGCCGCGACGGCCGGCACCGCGGCGACCCAGTACCACCAGCGCCCCGCGTCCGGGAGCGAGCGCCCGGGGAGTCCCCGGCCGCGCCCCGCGTCGCGCCGGCTCACGGCACCCCCGCGTGCTGGTGCCGCCGGTAGAGGTAGTACAGTCCCACGATCGGTTGGATCGGCGCGCCGCCGGCGACCAGCCCCGCGGCGCCCAGCAGGCCGTACAGGAACGAGTCCGGCGCCCAGCCACAGTCGGCGTCGGCGACGGCCTCCGCGTCGAGGTAGATGGCGACGGGGAACAGGAGCGCCAACAGCATCCCGAGCAGGAGCAGCGGCACGACCAGCACGAACAGCGCGACCGCCGACAGCCCCAGCGCCGCCACGGGATCGGCGAGGCCCACGCCGACGGCGCCAAGCAGGAGCAGCGGGACAACGACGAACAGCGCCGCGAGGACGACGGCCTCGTACACCGTCGCCGCGGCGACGACGTACCACCACCGCGAGTCGACGGGCGGCGAGTCGGACATGGCGGCGGGTAGGGGCGCCCGCGTTAAACGCGTTCCGCGAGGACCGACTCGTAGGCCGCCAGCGCCGCCTCGACGTCCTCCTCGGTGTGGGCCGCGGAGACGAACTGGCTCTCGAACTGGTTTGGCGTGAGGAAGACCCCGGCCTCCTTCATCGCGGGCCAGAACAGCCGCTCCCAGCGCTCCGTGTCTGCGTCGGCCACGTCGGCGCCGTTCTTCGGGTAGGCGTCGAAGCCGGGGCGGGACGGGTCCTGGACGACGCCGTCCAGGCAGTCGCTGGACGCGGCCTCGCCGTCGCGGGTAAAGATGACCTTGAACATGCTCCCCGTGCCGGCGACGGTGTACTCGGGGGCGTGTTCGGCGAGGATCTCGCGGAGGCCCGACCGGAGTTGCTCGCCGAGGGCGTCGACGTGCTCGTACACGTCGTTCTCGGCGGCGTAGCGCAGCGTCTCCAGCCCCGCGGCCATCGTCACCGGGTGGCCCGAGAAGGTGCCCGACTGGAACACCTCGCCGGACGGCGTGAACTCCTCGACGATGCCCGCCGGGCCGCCGATGGCGCCGACCGGGAAGCCGCCGCCGACGACCTTGCCGAACGTCGTCAGGTCGGGTTCGACGCCGAGGGCGCCCTGCGCGCAGGCGAGGCCGCCGATCCGGAAGCCCGTGATGACCTCGTCGAAGATCAGCAGGGCGCCGTGGTCGTCACAGAGGTCCCGCAGGGTCTCGTGGTACCCCGCGACCGGGTGGACGATCCCCGTGTTCCCGAGGATCGGTTCGGTGAGGACCGCGGCGATGTCGTCGCCGTGTCCCTCGAACACCTCGGCGACGGCCTCCTCGTCGTTGAACGGCACCGGGAGCGTGTGCTCGGCGAAGGCGTCGGGGACGCCCGGCGAGGACGGCCGTGGGTCGTCGGCGTCGCCGGCGACGAGCGTGGACTCCTGTGCGCCGTGGTAGCCGCCCTGCATCACGACGATCTTGTCGCGGCCGGTGTAGCCCCGGGCGAGGCGGACCGCGGAGGTCGTCGCCTCCGTGCCGGAGTTGACGAAGCGCACCATCTCGACGCTCGGGACGTGGCGCGCGACGAACTCCGCGAGGTCGACCTCGACCTCGGTCGGGGCGCCGTACATCGGCCCGGCGCTGGCGGCCGACTGGACCGCGGCGGTGACGCTCTCGGGGCGGTCGTGGCCGAGCAGAAGAGGGCCGTAGCCGTTCACGAAGTCCAGGTAGCGGTCGCCGTCGGCGTCGACGACGTGGCCGCCGTCGCCGTGGTCCACGAAGAACGGGTACGGGTGGATCGCTCGCACAGAGGAGTTGACGCCGCCGGGCAGCACCGACAGCGCACGGCCGTAGAGGGATCGCGATTCGCGCATGCGGGGGACTTCGGTCGGGGCCGCAAAAGGTCTGACTACCCGTCGCCGTCGTCGGCGGCGTCGCCGTCGGGGTCGAGGGGCGGCGCCTCGAAGTCGCGGCGCGTCTCCTCGATGACCGACACCGACACGTCGACGACGCCGGGGATGCGCCAGAGCGCCTGTCGCTGGTCCTCGACCCCTTCCGAACCGCCGTAGCGGCCCAGCACGATCACGTCCCGGCTCCCGGACACCTCGTACACCGTCGTCACCTGCCGTTCGTCGCGCAGGCGGTCGATGACCGTCGGGAGCATCGATTGGTTCGTCTCCAGTTCGAACACGGCCGCGGTGTCGTACCCGAGGCGGTCGTAGTCGAGGCGCGGTTCGTAGCCGACGACCACGCCCCGGTCTTCTAGCTCCTGCACGCACTCGGCGACGGTCGCCGTCGGGAGGTCCGCGGCGTCGGCCACGTCGCGGAGCGTCGCGCGGCCGTCCGCGCGGAGCGCGGTCAGTACGCGTCTATCGAGATCGGAGAGTGACATTCATCGAATGGTGGCGGATGCGTTCTCGCGGGGCGGTCGGCCGAGCGGTCGGGCGCCGATCAGACCGCTTCGGGGCCCTCCTTGCCCGTGCGGATCTGGTAGGCGTCGTCCACGGGCAGGACGAAGATCTTGCCGTCGCCGGGTTCGCCCGTGTGGGCGGCCTCCTGGATCGCCTCGACGACGTCCTCGGCGGGGATGTCGGCGACGATGCACTCCACCTTCGTCTTCTGGTGGAGGTCGACGACGTACTCCTCGCCGCGCCACTGCCCCGTCTTCGCGGGCTGAGTGCCCCGACCCGACACGTCGGTCACCGTCAGCGAGGGCGCGCCGACCTCCGCGAGGGCGCGCTTGACGTCTGAGAGCTTGTCCGGCCGAATCACTGCCATCACGAGTTTGATTTCGTCGCTCATGCTTCCTCCTCCAGGTCCGAACCGCCGTCAGTCATTTTTTCGGGGCCACCGTCAGCGACGGGGGCACCCTCGTCGGTGCCGAACTCGGGGTACGCCGAGAGGCCGTGCTCGGACTGGTCGAGACCCTCCATCTCCTCCGCCTCGGAGACGCGGAGGTCCATGAACAGGCCGACGATGCCGAGCGTGATGATCGTCCCCACGACGCCCCACGTCCCGATGATCGCGGAGCCGGCAATCTGCATGATGAGCTGATCCATGCTGAAGCCGGACGTGTCGAAGACCGGGATCAGGATGGTGCCGATGAAGCCGGCGCTGCCGTGGACCGCGAACACGCCACAGACGTCGTCGATCTTGAGCGAGTCGACGACCCAGCGGTAGACGAACGGCGTCTGGATGCCGCCGATCAGGCCGATGATCAGCGCGCCGTACCACGTCACGTGGGCACAGGCGCCCGTGATCGCGACGAGGCCGGCCAGCAGGCCGTTCGCCGCGAACAACGGATCGGGCTTGCCCTCCCAGATCGTGGTGACGGCGGTCGACGCGACCGCGCCGATGCCCATCGCCAGCGTCGTGTTGAGGAGGACGCGACCGAGCGCCTGCCCCTCGAAGGCCATGTTGCTGAGCGTGGAGCCGCTCAGGACGGTGGCCTGCGTGCCGACGTTGAAGCCGTACCAGCCGAAGGCCAGGAACAGCGTCCCCAGCATCGCGAGCAGCACCGAGTGGCCGGGGATGGCCCGCGCGTTGCCGTCCTCGTCGAAGCGGCCCTTGCGTGGACCGATCATCGCCGCGGCCGTGAGGCCCGCGATGCCCCCGAGCGCGTGGACGACGGTCGCCCCGGCGAAGTCCTGGTAGCCCGCGCCGATGGCATCAGCGAGGTAGCCGCCCCCGCCGAGCGAGAGCAGGCCCCCCTTCCACGTGAGGCCCAGCGACACGGGGTAGATGATCGCGGTCATCGCGACCGCGGTCACGACGTAGGCCTTGAAGTTCATCCGGCCGGCGACGGCGCCTGAGACGATCGTCGCCGCCGTCATGGCGAACACCGCGCCGAAGAACCAGTTGATCCAGACCATCGACCCGCCGGCGGGGTCGGCCAGGTACGCGAAGGCCGAGCCGATGTCGATGGCCGAGGACGACGTGGCCTGTGCCACGACCCCGGCGAGGCCGGAGCCGAGCAGGAAGAACACGAGGACGCCGAGCGACCAGTCCATGAGGTTCTTCATGAACACGTTCGCGGCGTTGCGTGCCCGCACCTGACCCGCTTCGAGCAGCGCGAACCCTGGCTGCATGAAGAAGATCAGGAAGCAGATCACCAGCACCCACACCGCGTAGATGCTGTCCGCGATGGCAGTGATGTCAGTCTGCAGCGGGACTACCATTCGTCCACCTCCACTCCGCACATTTCCTGTGACCGTTCATTCGCAATATCGTGTGATTTCGCCATGTTCGTCTTGAACCTCGCACCTAATCGGCAAGGTTGGGTACTAAATAAACGCTGCCGTTTATGTACGTGGAGTAACGGACGCGATAATAGACGGGCGTCCGGTTTAATATCGAATTAAATGTATATAAGGATGTAAAGCGCGGAAAGTTAACGCAAATGTTGCGCGGCCGCTGGACGGATAAAGTGACGGTTAGCTGACCGTTACAGCCGCGGCGCGAGCTCCTCCGCGAAGTACGTCACGATCAGGTCCGCGCCCGCGCGCTTCACGCTCGTCAGCGATTCGAGCGCGACGGCGTCGAGGTCGAGCCACCCCCGGTCGGCGGCGGCGTGGAGCATCGCGTACTCGCCGGAGACGTTGTACGCCGCGACCGGGTGGTCGAAGCGCTCGCGCACGTCCGCCACCACGTCGAGGTACGGCAGCGCCGGCTTGACCATGAGCACGTCCGCGCCCTGCTCGGCGTCGCGGGCCACCTCCCGGCGCGCCTCGCGGCCATTCGCGGGGTCCATCTGGTAGTGCCGGCGGTCCCCGAACGCGGGCGCGCCGTCGGCGGCGTCCCGGAACGGCCCGTAGAACGCGCTCTCGTACTTCGCGGCGTAGCTCATGATCGGCACCGCGGAGTGCCCGGCGTCGTCGAGGGCGTCCCTGATCGCGCCGACCTGCCCGTCCATCATTCCGCTGGGGGCGACCATGTCAGCGCCCGCCTCGGCGTGCGAGACGGCTGTCTTGCCGTAGAGGGACAGCGTCTCGTCGTTCGCCACCGTGAGGTCGTCGCCCAGCACGCCACAGTGGCCGTGGCTCGTGTACTCACACAGGCAGACGTCCGTGACGACGTACGCGTCGGTTGCCTCGGTGATCGCGCGGACTGCCCGCTGCACGACGCCGTTCTCGGCCCACGCGCGGGTCCCGCGCTCGTCTTTCTCCTCGGGGATGCCGAAGAGCATGACCGCCTCGACGCCGGTCGAGAGCACTTCCTCGACGCGGGCGACGGCCTCGGAGACCGGCACCCGCTCGTGGCCGGGCATCGAGTCGATGGGCACCCGCTCGTCGGTCGTCGCGTCGACGAAGACGGGCGCGATCAGGTCCTCGGGTCGCACGGTCGTCTCGCTCACCATCCCGCGGATGCCGTCCGCCCTGAGCCGGCGGGGACGACGCGTCAGATCCATGGCCGTCGTTCGGTCGGCCGCGGGGTTAAGCGTACGCTTCGGCTACACCGCCGCCACGGCCGCCACCGCCGCCGCGACCGCGAGGGTCGCCCAGTCTCGCCCGCGGAAGGCGAGCGGGGGCAGCGTCGGATTCCACGCGAAACACCGGGCGCGGAGCGCGAGCGACAGCGCGTCCGAGCGCCGGAACGCCCGCCGCAGGCCGGTGACGCCGACCAGCCGCATCCGGTCGCGGAGCGACCGCTCGGCCGCGAGGCGGGCGTGCATCGCCGACCGGATGCGCGAGAGGTCCGCCCGGAGCACCGGGAGCAGGCGGAACACCATCCCGACCCCGAGGCCGAGGAACGCGCCGACCCTGCCGGGGACGAGCCACTGGACCGCGGCCCGCGACTCCCGGACCGGCGTGGTGCGGACGTACGCCGCGCCGACGAGCACCGTCAGCCCGACGCGGACGGCCGCGAGCGCCGGAAACACGGCGTCCTCGGCGACGAACCACGGGGGGCCGAGCCGGGCGCCCTCCACCAGCGGTGCGGCGAGCAGGAAGGGCAGGAAGCTCCGGAACGTCCAGAGCGTCCGCAGGAGCGGCGTCCGCGACGCCGCGAGGATGACCAGCGTCACCGCGCCTGCGGCGACGAGGCCCTGCGGCGAGGTGTGCGCGAACGCGGCGACGGCGAAGGCGGCCTGAAACGCCAGCTTCGCGCGGGCGTCGAGGCCGTGAGCGAGCGAGTCGCCCGGTTCGTAGGCGATCACGGCGGACGGACGCCCAGATCGGGGAGGGCGGCGCGCACGTCCGCCGGCGCGCCCTCGGTGGCGATGCGGCCGTCGGCGAGGACGGCGACCCGGTCCGCGAAGTCGGCCACGTCCCGGAGGTCGTGGGTCACGACCACGACGCTCCGGCCGGCGTCGGCCAGCGCCTCGAGGCGGTCGAGGACGGCCCGGCGGGCGGGCCAGTCCAGCCCCGCGAACGGCTCGTCGCACACGAGGTGGTCGGGGTCCATCGCCAGCGCCCCGGCGATGGCGACCCGGGCCTGCTCGCCGCCGGAGAGTTCGTCGATGCGCTCCTCGCCGCGGCCCGCCATGTTCACCGCGTCGAGCGCGTCCGTCGTGCGGCGGTCGATCTCGTCGCGGTCCAGCCCCAGATTCTCCGGCCCGAACGCCACGTCCGCGCCGACGGTCGCCGCGACGAACTGGTCGCGGGGGTCCTGAAAGACCATCCCGACGCTCGCGCGCGCGGCCACGAGGTCATCCTCGACGGGCGTTCCGTTCACCCGCACCTCGCCCTCGTCCGGGTCGAGGAGGCCGTTGAAGTGCCGGATCAGCGTCGTCTTGCCGGAGCCGTTCCGCCCCGCGAGGACCAGCACCTCGCCGTCGCCGACGGTCAGGTCCACGCCGTCGACGGCGACGGTGTCCCCGTAGCGGTGTGTCAGCCCGGCGACCTCGATCATCGCGCGAAGATGGCGTCGCTTCGCACCACCCCGATGGCGGCCGCGCCCTTCACCGCGCCCGTGGCGAGGAACGTCGAGGTCAGCGTCAGCACCCGCTCGATCGAGTAGCCGGCCGACAGGACGAGGCCGACCCCGCCCAGCGCCCAGACGACGAGCGAGCCGACCGCGATGGCGGCGGCGAGGCGCCACACCGGGACGTCGCGGGGGTCCCGCAGGTCGAGTCCGCCGTGTGCGAGTAGGCCGACGGCGAACGCGCCGACGACGAACCCGACGATGTAGCCCCCGGTCGGCCCGAGGATGACGCCCATTCCGGCCTCGCCCCCCGCGAAGACGGGGAGGCCGAGCGCACCCGACAGCATGTAGAGGCCGAAGGACGCCGCGCCCCACACCGGCCCGAGGACGATGCCGCCCAGATACACCCACAGCGTCTGGAGCGTGATCGGCACCGTCCCCCCGAAGAGGGGGTGGCTGATGCTCGAAATCGGCGCCGTCGCGGCCGTCACCGCGGCGAACACGACCGCGCGGGCCACGTTCAGCGCGGCCTGCTCTCCCACCAACTGCACTCGATCCGTCTCGACGCCCATACTCGGGCTGTCTCGTCAACCGATTTCAAACTGTCGTTTACGAGGTGGCCGGCGACAGGCATTTGCCGCTGGCTCCCGTCTCCGTGTCCCGTATGGACGAGAAAACTTCGGACCTCCGCGACCTGTTCGTGGAGGTGACCGACGAGGAGGCGGTCACGGAGTCACAGGCCGAGACGCCCGGGTCGCTCGTGTCCGACGCCGACCCCGACGAGCGACTCGCCGCCGTCGTCGCCGAGATGCGCGAGCACCTCGACTTCGAGACGGACCTCCCCGACCCGGCGCTCGTCGCGGTCGTGCGCGGCTACTACGCCGGCGACGCCGACGCCGACATCGCCGACGCGGTCGACGCCGACCCCGAGGCCGTCGCCGCGGCCCGCTTCGACCTCCACCTCCTCCGGGACGCCGACCGGGACGGGCCGGTCGACGACGAGGCGTTCCGCGCGGCCGTCGACGAGGGCGCGGACGCGGCCGCCCTCGCGGACCGCGTGGGCGTCTCCGAGGCCGAGGCCCGCCGCGCCCGGCGCGTGGTGGCCGTCGAGCGCGAGATCCGGCGCGTGAACCGCCGCTACCGCGACCAGTTCGAGAGCATCCTCGACGACCGCGACATCGCCGAGCGGATGGCCGACTCCGGGCGGGACGAACTCGCGGGCGCCACCGAGGGACAGGAAGTCGACGTGAACTTCTAAGGGCGAGAGCGCGGCCAGGCCCGCCGTGCCCGTCGCTTTCAGCGACCTCGCGACCGCCGCGTACTGCCCGCGCCAACTGTACTACGCCCGCCGCGAGGACGACCGGGCGCCCCCGCCGGGGGTCGCGCGCCTCGCGGCCGACGCCTTCCGCTACCCCGAAATTCTCGACGGCGCCGCCCCGGCGACCGACGCGGTGTCGTCCGCCGAGTACCGCGAGCGCCTCCGGGCGATTCGAGCGCGCGATCCCCAGCGCTTCGCCGCGCTGGTCGATCCCCCGGAGCGCTCCGTCGTCGTGACGGGCCGGGACTGCCGCGGCGTCGTCGACAAGGTCCTGCCCGGTCCGATTCCGGCCCTCGTCTCGCCCGGAACGCCCCCCGAAACCGGGGTGTGGGAGCCACAGTCGGTCCGCGCCGTGGCGGCGGCGAAGGCGCTCGCCAACCGCGAGCGCACTCCGGTCGAACGGGCCGTCGTGGAGTACCCCGCACACGCCGTCGTGCGGGAGGTGTCGCTCACGACTCGCAGAAAAGCCGCCTACCGCCGGGCGCTGCGCGCCGTCAGATCGCTCGACGGCCCACCGCCGCGCCTCGACGACGACGCGAAGTGTGAGGCCTGTGACTACCGCGCGGAGTGTGGGGTGCCCACGCGCTCGCTACGCTCGCTCCTGTAGCCACCGCTCCACGGCGTCGGCGCCCGCGCCGGGACGGTGGACCTCGCCGGCCGCCACGTCGACCACCGTGCTCTCGGTGCCCGGGGTCTCCCCGCCGTCGATCACCACGGCCGCCGCGTCGCGGATCTCGGGGTCGAGGTCGGCCGCGCTCGTGACGCTCCCGCGCCCGCTGACGTTCGCGCTGGTGCCCGTCGTCGGTCCGGCGGCGTCGAGGACCGCCCGCGCGAGGTCGTGGTCCGGGACGCGGATCCCGACCCGGTCGCGCCCGCCCGTCAGCGCGTCCGGCACCGCGGCGCGCTTCTCGCAGACGACGGTGACGGGGCCGGGCAAAAACTCGGCCATGAACGCCCGCTCGGTCTCGGTCGCGTGGACGTAGTCGAGTGCGGTCTCGGCGTCCGCGACCGCCAGCGAGAGGGGGTCGTCGCGGTCGCGCCCCTTCGCCGCGAACACCCGCTCGACGGCCTCGGCGTCGAGGGCGTCGGCGCCGAGGCCGTACACCGTCTCCGTGGGGTAGACGATCAGGTCGCCGTCGGCGACGGCGCGCGCCGCCCGCTCGACCGCCTCGCTCGCGGCGCTCATAGCTCGCCGATCGCGGCCTCGATCGCGTCGTAGTCGGGGAACTCCGGCCACTCGCCCGCGACCCACGCGTACGCCACCGTGCGGTCGGATTCGAGGAGGAACGCCGCCGGCCGGGCCTCGCTGATCCCGTGCATGCCGTCGAGGTCGTGCTCGACGCCGTACTCCTCGGCGACGTGGTTCGCGGGGTCGCTGAACAGCCGCGCGTCCACGTCTCGCTCGCCGAGCAGCGTCGCGTGCTCGTAGGGCGTCGAGATCGAACAGCCGAGGAGCTGGACCGCCTCGTCCCACCCGCGCTCGGCGATCTCCTGAAAGATGTACGTCGTCGGGAACGCGCCGTCCATCGGGTGGAAGAGCAGGAGGCCCGGTTCGCCGCCGAGGGCGCTCGACAGGGAGGCGTCGCCCCAGTCCTCGTCGGTCACGAGCGGCCGGGTGAACTCCGGGGCCGTCTCGCCGACGGCGACGTGGTCGGTCTCGGGGAGGTCGACCACCTCGAAGGGGAGGTCCATCAGTTCACACCTCCCTCGCCGTACGTGCGATCGAGGTATTCGACGATGTTTCCGCTCTCGGCCATCGTGACCCCCGTCTCCTCGTCGACGAGCGCGGGGACCGTGCGGACGCCCGCCACGCGCTTCACCGCGTCCCGCTCGCTGTGCAGCGGCAGCAGGAACCGGGAGTCGTAGTCCAGCCCCAGTTCGTCGAGCTTTCGGACGACCCGCTCGCAGAACGGACAGGCCTGTAACCGGTAGAGTGTGCGCTCGCTCACGTCCGTAAATTGGGGCGGCGGCGGGGTAAGCGTGTTGCCTGTCGGGGAAGAAACGCTTATCCACCCGGCATTGTAACGTCACCCCACCATATGGGCATACAGTCGCTAGCGGCGGTACCCCCGTCGGCCACGGTCCTCGGCATCGAGATGACCCGCGACGTCATCACGATCGGCGGGGCCGTCAGTCTCGTCTTCCTGATGGCGCTTTCCGCCTTTTTCTCCTCCTCGGAGATCGCGATGTTCTCGCTCGCCCAGCACCGCATCGAGGCGATGGCGGAGGAGGGCCTCCCCGGGTCCCGGACGATGAAGCAGCTCACCGAGAACCCCCACCGCCTCCTCATCACCATCCTCGTCGGCAACAACCTCGTCAACATCGCGATGTCCTCGATCGCGACGGTGATCGTGGGCTTCTACTTCGACGCCTCCATCTCGGTCCTCGTCTCGACCTTCGGCATCACCGCGCTCGTGTTGCTGTTCGGCGAGAGCGCGCCGAAGTCCTACGCGATCGAGAACACCGAGTCGTGGGCGCGCCGCATCGCCCGCCCGCTGAAGTACTCCGAGTACGTCCTCCTGCCGCTGGTGATCACCTTCGATCACCTCACCCAGATCGTCAACAAGATCACGGGCGGCGGCTCCGCCATCGAGGAGTCCTACGTCACCCGCGACGAGATCCAGAACATGATCGAGACGGGGGAGCGCGAGGGCGTCATCGACGAGGACGAGCGGGAGATGCTCCAGCGCATCTTCCGGTTCAACAACACCATCGCGAAGGAGGTGATGACCCCCCGGCTCGACATGACCGCCATCGCGAAGGCCGCCTCAGTTGAGGAGGCCCTGCAGGAGTGCATCCAGAGCGGCCACGCTCGGCTGCCCGTCTACGAGGGGAGCCTCGACAACGTCATCGGCGTCGTCAACATCCGTGACCTCGTCCGCGACTACGAGTTCGGAGCCGACAGCGAGCGCGTCCACCTCGAGGACATCATCGAGCCGACGCTCCACGTCCCCGAGTCGAAGAACGCCGACGAACTCCTCGCGGAGATGCGCGAGAATCGCCTCCAGCTGGTCGTCGTCATCGACGAGTTCGGCACCACAGAGGGGCTGGTGACGATGGAGGACATGATCGAGGAGATCGTCGGCGAGATCCTCGAGGGCGGCGAGACGGAGCCGATCGAGCGCGTCGACGACGACACGGTCGTCGTCCGCGGCGAGGTCAACATCGACGAGGTCAACGAGGCCCTCGGCGTCGACATCCCCGAGGGCGAGGAGTTCGAGACCATCGCCGGCTTCGTGTTCAACCGTGCGGGTCGCCTCGTGGAGGCCGGGGAGACCATCGAGTACGAGGACATCACGATCACGGTCGAGCAGGTCGAGAACACCCGGATCATTCAGGCCCGGGTCGCGCGGACCGTCGAGGCGGCCGAGGAGCCGGCCGAACCGGAGTCCTAGCGGACCAGCGCGACGGCCTCGAAGACGGCGTAGCTCACCGCGAACGCGAGGACGAGCGAGGCGATCCACGCCGCCACCGTGAACACCATCTTCTGCCGGCTGACGCCCGCTCGTCCGGCCGCGTAGCCGCTCCCGACGATCGCGGAGACGATGATCTCGTTGAACGACACCGGGATGCCGAAGAAGACGGCCGTCTGCGCGATGGCGAAGGAGGGGATCAGCGCGGCGATGGAGCGGCGCGGCCCCAGCGAGGAGTAGTCCTGCGACAGCGCCTTGATCATCCGGGGCGCGCCGGTCCACGAACCGACGAGCAGGCCCGCGCCGCCCAGCGCCAGCAGCGCGACGGGGACGCCGCTTCCCCCGGTTTCGATGAGCGGGATCAGCGGCCCGACCGCGAGGCCGACCTGCGTGCCGCCAGCCGAGAACGCCACGAGCGCCCCCAGCGCGAGCAGGAAGTGCTGCTGGCCGCGGCCCTCGTCGCCGGCCATGTCGTAGGCCAGCGCCAGCGCCACCGCGCCCCCGAGTGCGAGCGTCGCCCCGGCCCGGACGAGCAGCGGCGCGCCCGTCCCGGCGGCGACGGCGCCCGCCATCGAGACGCTTTCGTTCGCCGGTCCGAGGAACACGAAGCCGATGTTGGCGACGATGGCGCCCACGACGGCCCCGAGCGCCGGGACCGTGTACAGGTCCGCGTCGAGGTCCCGGAGCAGGCGGGCCGTGCCGTACGCCACGCCGCCGCCGACGAAGGGGACCAGCACCCAGAGCAGCCCGATCTCCTGGTACTTCGCCCACGCCGCGCCGCGCCCGAGCGCCAGCCCCGCGCCGACGACGGCGCCGGTGACGGTGAACGCCGTGGCGATGGGGTAGCCCGTGAACACGCCGATGGCCACCAGCGTCGCGGCCGTGATGAGCGCGATGATAGCCGCCGCTGGCGTGAGCGTCCCGCCGACGACCAGTTCCGACCCGACGGCCTCCGAGACGGCGGCGCCCTGCAACACCGCGCCCGCGAAGCCGAGCAGGCCGACGAAGAAGCCCGCCCGCATCACCGGGATGGCGTTGGCCCCGACCGCGGGCGCGAACGGCGTGGAGCCCGAGGATCCGGCGCCGATGGACCACGCCATGAACAGACTCGCGGCTCCGGCGACGGCCAGCGTCGCGACCGAGGCGGGATCGACCATAGGAAAGGAGTCCGCGGGCGCTACAAAAGTGTGGTCAGTTGGTCGTCGCGTCCACGTCCGAGTCGGCGCCGCGCTGCTCGGGCGCCTCGGCGCCCTCGACGACCTCGGCGGCCTCGGTCTCCTTCTCCGTGTCGACGTGCCACCGGTCGTAGTCGGTCTCGAACTCCGCGAGGCGCTCGCGGGCCTCGTCCTTGAGGTCGTCGTCGTTGACGTTGACCTCGAAGACGTAGTCGCCGTCGCGGGTGCGCTGGAGGTTCGCGCTCACGAGGTCGTTGTCGAAGTAGTAGGGGGCAAAGCGGGTCATCACCTTGCGGTACACCGCGTCCTCGACCTTGCGGAGCGCCTTCCGGCCCGCCGTGTCGGCGGCGCGGGCGACGTGGCCCACCGAGTCCTGCCACTTCTCGACGGCGCCGTCGGTGTCCTCGCCGACCTCCTCGTAGGACTCCACGAGGCGCTCGCCGGCCGTCTGCATGTCCTCGTCGGCGCTCTTGCCGGCCCGCTCGCCCTCGCCCTCCGCGACGCTGGCCTGCTCGGCCGTCTTCTCGCTGACGTCCTCGGAGAGTCGCTCGTGGGCCTTCGGCCGCCACTCGTCCCACTCCTCCAGCGCCTCGCCACCGCAGCCCGAGTCGCGGAGCGCCCGGGTGATGCGCTCGCCGTGTTCGACCACGTCGCCCCACGAGCCTCGGACTTTGAAGCCGGCGATGCTGTCCTCCATCTCGTTACACCGCGTGAGGGGCCCGAGACTAATAAGCTTCCGCGGTGCCCGGCGCCCGAGCCAAACGCCTATGTCCCCGCACCGCGACGCCTCGGCCATGAGTGGACGCTCCCGGGGGCGGTCGCGGTGAGCGACGACGGCGCCGCGCCCTGCGACGGCTGTGCCGACCCCGTCTCGGACGCGCTGGCCCGCACCGTTCGCCTGACGGTCGATCGCTCCCGCGTCGACGACCAGCGGCTCTGTCCGGCCTGCTTCGCGGACTGGATGGCGCGCTACGACCGCGAGATGCGGACCGACGACGGAACCGACGACGACGGCGAGATCATCGTCGACTGAACCCCTTCCCTTCCGGTCGAGACGGCCGCCGCGTCGCCGGGTTTCGGGGTGTGGTGACCTCTCACGAAGCCGACCCCCGTACGCCTCCGTAGCTCACCCGACCCGTCCGGAGGTGGCGTCCCGGAGTCGCTCGCGGAGCGCGGGGGCCGCCTCGCGGGGCACCCGGACCTCGAAGGTGACCGCCTCGCCGTAGTCGGCCGCGAACTCCGCGCCCGCGCTCTCCAGCACGGACCGCACGGTACCCGAGTCGTCGTAGGTCGCCGTGAGCGTGAAGGACTCGTGGGGTACCTCCTCGATCACCCCGGCGTCGTCGACGGCTTCCTTCACGCCCCGGCCGTACGCCCGCGCGAGGCCGCCGACGCCCAGTTCGGTCCCGCCGAAGTAGCGCGTGACGACCGCGACGACGTTCTCGATTTCGCGCTGGACGAGGACGTTCAGCGCCGGCTTGCCCGCGGAGCCGCTGGGTTCGCCGTCGTCGGACTGCCACTCGCGCACGAGGACGCCCGCCTCGGGGTCGCCCTCGCGCACCCGGTAGCAGGGGACGTTGTGACTGGCGTCGGCGTGCGCGTCGGCGATCTCCGCGACGAAGGCCTCCGCGTCCGCGACGGTGTGGACCGGGGCGACCCGGCCGACGAACTCCGAGCCCCGGATCTCGAAGGCCGCCTCGCCCCGCCCCGCGAGGGTTCGGTAGCCGTCCATCAGCTGAGTTCGACCGACCGCACGTAGGACAGGTCGGTCAGCGCGGTCAGCAGGTCGCCCGGCGGCGTCGCGTCGGTGACGAGGATCAGCGTCGGCTCGTCCGTGAACTCCGGGTCTTCGCTGATCGTCTGCCGGATGGCGATCCCCCGGTCGGCGAGGAGGCCGGTGACCTCCGCGACGATGCCCGAGGCGTCGGCGTCGTGGACGGAGATGCGGAGGACAGAGAGGTCCAGCACCGGCGCGAGGTCCATCAGGCTCGGGATCTGGGAGATGTTCTGGAAGATGGGGCGCAGTTGCTCGTCGGCGAGGATCGTCTCGGTCGTGGCGTCCACGACGCGGCGGTCGACACCCACCTCGCGGGCGATGCCCGTGTCCGGAATCTCGATGCCGCCGGAGACGACCCGCCCCTCGTCGTTGACGGAGAAGCCGCGTTCGAGGAGCAGGCGGACGACCGACTGCTGGCCGGGGCTCCCCTCGAACTTCTCCAGAATCTCGTCGAACATTTACAGGTCGCCCTTCGTCGAGGGGACGCCCTCGCCGCGGACGCGGGTCGCGTCGTCGAGCGCCCGGGCGCAGGCCTTGAACAGCGCCTCGATCTCGTGGTGTGCGTTCTCGCCCTCGACCTCGACGTGGAGCGTCAGCCCCGCGTTCACGGCGACCGAGCGCCAGAAGTGCCGCGCCATGTCGCTCGTGAACTCGCCCACCGTCGCCTGCGAGAACTCCCCGTCGAATCGGTAGAGGGGCCGCCCGCTCACGTCGAGGACGACGCCCGCCACCGCCTCGTCGAGGGGGACCCGCCGGTCGGCGAACCGCTCGATGCCCGCGCGGTCGCCCAGCGCGTCGTCCAGCGCGTCCCCGAGGACGATGCCCACGTCCTCGACGGTGTGGTGGTCGTCGACGTGGAGGTCGCCGTCGGCCGCGACCGTCAGGTCGACGCGGCCGTGGCGCGCCACCGCGTCGAGCATGTGATCGAAGAAGCCGATGCCCGTCTCCACGTCGGCCGTGCCGTCGCCGTCGAGATCGACCTCGACCTCGACGCTCGTCTCGGCCGTCGTGCGCGACGCGGCGCCCGTTCGCTCGCTCATACGCCCTGTGGTGGGGCCGGGCATATGGCCGTTGCGCTCGCCGCGCTACTCCTCGCCGGGCGTCTTGTCGCCGCTCACCTGTTCGAGAATCTCGTCGGGCAGTTCCGCCACCTCCTCCCAGTCGTCGAGGTGCGAGCGGGGCCGCTCCTCGACGGCGAGAAAGCCCTTCTCGGTCGTGTACGACCACAGCGTCACGGGGTCGCCCCGGCCGTCGGTGACGTAGACGTACTGGTCGGCGCCCTCCCCGGGCGCGCGGAACACGGTGTCGCTAATGTCGTCCATACGCTCGCTGGGCGCCCCGGCCCCTTGATGGTGGCTACTCGACGGCCCGCTGTGCCTCCGCGAGCGTGAACGCGCCCTCGTACAGCGCCGTGCCGACGACGACGGCGGCCGCACCCGCCGCCTTGCAGGCCCGCACGTCGTCGACGCTCGCGACTCCGCCGCTGGCGATGACCGGGATGTCCACGGCGTCGGCGACCTCGGCGATGACGTCCTCGCGGACGCCCGCCTTCTGGCCCTCCACGTCCACGTCGGTGAACAGGATGGCGCAGGCGCCGGTCTCCTCGTAGCGCGTCGCCGCCTCCGCGGGCGCGAGGCCGGTCCCCTCCGTCCACCCCGAGACGACGACCTCGCCGCCCTTCGCGTCGAGGCTCACGACCACCGAGTCGGGGTGGGTCTCGCTGATCTCGGCGACGATCTCGGGGGTCTCGACTGCGGCGGTGCCCAGCACCACCCGGTCCAGGCCGCGGTCGAGCAGCCCCGTCGCGTCCTCGACGGTGCGGATGCCGCCGCCGAGTTGCACGTCCACGTCGACGGCGTCGAGGACGGCGTCAACGGCGGCCGCGTTCTCGCGCTCGCCCTCGAAGGCGCCGTCGAGGTCGACGAGGTGGAGCGTCTCTGCCCCGGCCTCGACCCACCGGCGGGCCGCCGCGACGGGGTCGCCGTACTGGGTGGCGGTGTCGCGTTCGCCCCCGACCAGTTGCACGACCTGCCCGTCCTGCATGTCGACCGCCGGGATGACCTCGAACTCCGGGAACGGCGTCATGGCTCGGTGTGCGCGACCGGCGTGGGTAAAGCCGTCGGACGCCGCGGAGCGAACGGTTTTATTTTCTCGACGGCCTCCGATCGCGTGTGACCGACGCGCTGTTCGCCGCCGGACTGCTCGTCGCCGTCTTCGTCGGCTTCAACATCGGCGGCTCCTCGACGGGGGTGGCCTTCGGCCCCGCCGTCGGGAGCGACACGGTGTCGAAAGTCACGGCCGCGGCCCTGATGTCCGTCTTCGCCCTCCTCGGGGGGTGGACCGTCGGTCGCGAGGTGATCCAGACGCTCGGCAGCGACCTCGTCACCACGCAGTTCACGCTCGCGGTGAGCATCGGCGTCCTCTTCTTCGTCGGCGCGGCGCTCTTCCTCTCCAACGTCGCCGGCGTCCCCGCCTCCACCTCGATGACGGCGGTGGGGTCGATGGCCGGCCTCGGCCTCGCTCGCGGGACGCTGAACTGGGCCGAGATGGGCTACATCGTGACGTGGTGGCTCGTCTCGCCCATCCTCGCCTTCTGGGTCAGCGCGGTCGTCGGCCGCTACCTCTACCCGCGCCTCGTCGACCGCTTCGCAGTGTCGCGGACGGCGGGCGACCTGCTCGTCCTCGACCGCTCGGGGGCGGTGCCCCGCCCCGCGCTCGGCCCGAACACAACGCCCCGGGAGTTCGCCGGGACCGTCACCGTCGTCGCCATCGGCTGTTACATGGCGTTCTCGGCCGGCGCCTCGAACGTCGCGAACGCGGTCGCGCCCCTCGTCGGGAGCGACGCCGTCGGGATGGACGCGGGCATCCTGATCGGGGGCGGCGCCATCGCCCTCGGCGCGTTCACCATCGCCCGCCGGACGATGGACACCGTCGGCAACGACCTCACCGAACTCCCGCTGCTGGCGGCCATCGTCGTCGCGACGGTGAGTTCGACCGTCGTGACCGTGCTTTCGGCTCTGGGCGTGCCCGCGAGCTTCGTCGTCATCGCGACGATGAGCATCGTCGGCCTCGGCTGGGGCCGCGCGACGCGGACGGTGACCCTCTCGGAGACGGTGCAGGGCGAGTCCCCGGAGGTCTCAGTCGGTGCCCTCACCGCCGACGCCGACGACGCGCCGACCGTCGGGGGCGAGGGCGGCACCCCCGAGGCCGGCGACCTCGCGCCCATCGGCGACGAGGACGCCGCGGACATCCCCGCGGCCTCGGACCTCTTCGAGCCGAAGACGACGGCCCGCGTGATATTTCTCCAGAACATCGTCCCCTCCGTCGCGACCGTCGCGTCGTACCTCCTCTTCCGATTCGGACCCATCTGACCGCATTTTCCATCGTTTTTTGTGATGAGCGAACAGCAAGCTTGAACAGTCCGGCTTCCGAACCATCGACTGATGCCCACGGTAGAATACCTCAACTACGAAGTGCTGGACGATCACGGCTGGGAGATGGACGACGACGACCTCTTCGAGAAGGCCGCCGACGCCGGCCTCGACGACGAGGACTACGGCACACTCGACGTGAATCAGGGCGAGTACATCCTCGAGGCCGCCGAGGCGCAGGGCTACGACTGGCCCTTCTCGTGTCGCGCGGGTGCCTGTGCGAACTGCGCGTCCATCTGCAAGGAGGGCGAGATCGACATGGACATGCAGCAGATCCTCTCGGACGAGGAGGTCGAAGAGAAGAGCGTCCGCCTCACTTGCATCGGGTCGCCCGCCACTGAGGAGGTCAAGATCGTCTACAACGCGAAGCACCTCGACTACCTCCAGAACCGCGTCATCTGACGCGGACCGCTTTTTGCGGTCGGCCGTCGGTCGCCCAGCGACGCCGCCGTCCCCACTCTCTCGCGCCGCGACCGGATAGCAAACGCTAACAGGCCCCGCCCGCCCCCTGTACGCGTGTACGAGGCCTCCGTCCCGGACCTGCTCCGCCTGCTCGCGGTGCCCGTCTTCGGCTGGGCGGCGATTCGGGACCTGCGCACCCGCCGGGTCCCGAACCGGGCGTGGCTCCCGCTACTGGCGCTCGGCGCGGTCCTCCTCGTCGTCGAGGGGGCGACGCTGATCGCCGGCCCGGCGCTCCCCTACCGGGAACGGCTGTTCGCCATCCGCGCCGGCGTCAGCGTCGGCATCGTCGTGCCGCTTGCCTACCTGCTGTGGGCGGCCCGGGCCTTCGGCGGCGCGGACGCGAAGGCGTTCATGGCGGTGGCGCTCCTCTTCCCGACGTACCCGACCTACCACCTCGGCGACGTGACACTCCCCCTCGTCGAGACCACGCTGGGCGTCTTCTCGCTGACCGTGCTCACGAACACGGTCCTGCTGGGCCTGGCCTACCCGCTCGCGCTGGCCGCGCGCAACGCCGCGAGCGGCCGCGTCGGGCTGGTCGCGTTCGTCGGCGTTCCGGTCGCGTGGGACGACCTCGATCGGACGCACGGTCGCCTGCTGGAAGCCGGTGACGGCGGCGGCTTCACCCGCGGCGGGCTGGACCTCGACGCCCTGCGGATGTACCTCCGGTGGCGCGACGCCGACCTCGCGGCCCTGCGCTCGAACCCGGACCTCCGGGACCCCGCGACGCTCCCCGACGAGCCGAGCGAGCCGACCGACGGCGCGGTGGCGACCGACGGCGGGCGCGCGGACCCGTGGGGCGCGGCGGCGTTCCTCGACGCCATCGACGGCGACGCCTACGGCACCGACCCCGAGGACCTGCGCGCGGCCCTGGACCTGCTCGTCGAGCGAGACCGCGTGTGGGTGTCGCCGGGCATCCCGTTCGTCGTCCTCATCTTCCTCGGTCTCTGTCTCGCGCTCACCTACGGCGACGCGCTGGCGACCGCGCTCCGGGCGGTCGGCCTCGCGGCCTGACCGACCAGAAGGCCCTTGCCCGACAGGTCCCTCCGCGGTGACATGAGCGACGCCCCCGACCTCGACTTCGGCGAGACGGGCACCATCCCCGCCGTGGCGCAGGACGCCGACTCCGGCGAGGTGCTGATGCTCGCCTACGTCACCCCCGAGGCCGTCGAGCGCACCCGCGAGACGGGACTGGCCCACTACTACTCCCGGAGCCGCGATGAACTGTGGCAGAAGGGCGAAACCAGCGGCAACGTCCAGCGCGTCTCGGAGGTCCGGGTCGACTGCGACGGCGACGCCCTCCTCTACCGCGTCGAGCAGGACGGCGGCGCCTGCCACACCGGCCACCGCTCCTGCTTCTACCGCACGCTCGACGGCGACCACGTCGGGGAGCGCGTCTTCGACCCCGACGAGGTGTATGACTGACGACGCCGTCGGGGCGCTGACCGACGCGGCCGACCGGCTCCGGGAGCGTGAGGCCGCGGTCGAGGAGTACGGCGAGGACGCGCTCCGCACGGTCGCCGAGGCCCACCGCGAACTCACGGCGCTGCTGGACCGCTCGGAGGACACCGCGACCGGCACCGGCGACTTCGAGGAGTTCATCGAGTTTCAGGGCCGGGTCGCCACCCTCGTCGAGGACCTGCCCGAGGACGTCCCGAAGCGGGCGGCCTTCGAGGCCGTCTCGGAGACCCTCCACGCCCGGCACCTCCGGAGCAAGCACTTCGCGACCGCCCGCGACCACCTCGCGGAGGTCGAACCGCTGGTCGACTGTCTCGACGCCCGCGACGAGGCCCGCGACCGGTACCGCGAGGCCCGCCGCGAGGCCGTCGAGCGCCGGGACGAGGTCGCCGAGCGCGTCGACTGCCTCGAATCGCTCGTCGCGTACGAGGACGTGGACTGGGACGCGCCCGTCGCGGACCTGCGCGAGCCCATCGAGACCTACAACGACGCCGTCGCCGCGGCCTACGACGACTTCCGGGCCGAGGCGCCCGCCCGCGACTTCCTCGGCTGGGTCGCCACCGTCGCCCGCGACTACCCGCTGGTCGGTGTCACCGAACCGCCGGCCGACGTGCTCGCGTTTCTCGACGAGGCGGCGGTCGGCGCGGAACCGCTGCCGACGCTGCTGGAGTACGCCGGCTACTCGCGCTCGAAACTCGATCACTACGTCGCCGACCCCGGCCGCTTCCTCGCGGTCGTCGGCGGGAGCGAGACGACCCTCTCGGGGCTCTCGCCCGACCCGCTGACCGTCGCGTGGCCGCCCCGGCCGGCCGACGAACTCCGCTTCCGGTGCGAGGAACTGATCGCCGCCGTGGGGCGCCTCGACGACGCGGCCGCCGCCCGGTGCCGCGAGGTCCGGGCGCTCGCTCGCCGCGAGGACTACGAGCGGCTCAGGGCGGCTGCCGCCGCGCGGGACGCGCTGGACGCCGACGAGCGAGAGCGGGTGGCGAGCGGCGCGGCCCGCGAGTCGCTGGCCACGGCCCGGGACCGGCTGGCCGACATCGAGGACGCCCTCGCGGAGCACCCCGAGCGGTAGGCTCTTTTCGGGGCCGGCACAAACCCGGCCATGGAACTGTACCGGGTGTCGCCGTCCGTGACGCCGCGGTTCGGCGTCGTCGGCGCCCTCGCCGTCGCCGCGGGCGGGTGGCTCCCCCACCACATCTGCTGGGACGATCCGATGTGCGCGGTGCCGTGGCTCTCGCTCGTGCCCCTGCTCCTCGCGCTGGCCGTTCTCCGCCGGGGCTGGACGACCCGCCTTGCGACGGCGACCGGCCTCGTGGCGGCCGTCTTCTGGGCCGTCGGGCTCTTCCACGTCGTCACGAACGTCGACGCCGTCGTGACTGACGTGCTGCTCGGGACCGACCGCTCTCAGACCCTCCACCGCCTCGCAGCCGCGGCCTACCTCTACGGCGGCGCGCTGTCGCTCGCGGCGTTCACGGTCCACGTCGCCCAGCGCTTCCCGCCCGGGGAGCGGCGCCCCGCCGTCGCCGTCGCCGCGTCGCTCGCACTCCTCCCGCTGCTCGGCCTCGCGGCCGTCTCGGTCGGACGCGTCGACGCGGTGCTGACCGAGGCGCTGCCGGAACTCGTCACCGTGCTGGCCGTCGCCACGACGGGGCTGGTGGTCGTGAACACCGTCCGAGCGCGCGGCCTCCGCCCCTAGCGGTCGGCGACGGCCGCCCGTAGCGGCTCCACGACCGACGCGCACAGGGCGTCGGCCCGCGCCTCGCTGTGTGCCTCGGCGTAGACGCGCACCAGCGGCTCCGTGCCGCTCGGCCGCGCCAGCACCCAGCCGTCGTCGACGTCGATGCGGTAGCCGTCGACAGTCGTCACCTCGCCGTCGCGCTCCTCGGCGACCCGCGCGGCCGCGTCGAGCAGCGCCGCCCGCTCGGCCGCCGTCTCGTAGCCCACGTTCTCGCGCACGCTGTGGTAGTCGGCGTGGGCGGCCGCGACCTCGCTGGCCCGCCGGTCCGCGAGCAGTTCGAGGAAGCGCCCCGCGATGTACGCGCCGTCCCGGGCCAGTCTGTACGGCGGGAAGGCGACGCCGCCGTTGCCCTCGCCCGCGACCGGGACGCGCTCGCCCGCGGCCTGAAGCGCCCGGACCCGCGCGAAGATGTGCGCGCTCCCGATGGGCGTTAGCTCCACCCGGCCGCCCGCGGCCTCGACGGCGTCCACGACCCGCTGGGAGACGTTGACCGCCGAGACGACCACGTCGCCCGCCTCGACGGCCGCGGCCGCGAACGCCGCGAAGGAGGACTCGGGCGGGATCATCGCCCCCGTCTCGTCGACGAACACGGCGCGGTCGGCGTCGCCGTCGTGTGCGACCCCCACGTCGGCGTCCGCGGCCCGTGTCAGCGTCCGCAGGTCCCCGAGGTTCTCCGCCACCGGCTCCGGGTTCCGCCCCGGAAAGCGGCCGTCCGGCTGGGCGTTCGCGGTCACGACCGAACAGCCGAGGCGCCGGAGCGCGTCGGGCGTGGTCGCAGCGCCGGCGCCGTGGCCCGGATCGACCGCGACCCGGAGGTCGTCCGGCAGCCCCCGGTCGTCGAGCGCCGCGCAGACCGCCTCGACGTACGCCGCGCGGGCCGACTCGACGCGCCGGGTCGTCCCGACGGCGTCCCAGTCCGCCCGGTCGGCGTCGTCGATCCGCTCCTCGACGGCGGCGTACGCCTCGGGCGAGAGTTCGTCGCCCGCGTCGTCGTACAGTTTCAGGCCGTTGTCCGTCGGGGGGTTGTGCGAGGCGGTGACGACGACGCCCGGCACCCCCTCGCGCTCTGCGTACCGCTGGAGCGCGGGCGTCGGCTGGACCCCGACCCGATCCACGTCCGCGCCCGCGCTGGCGGCCCCCGCCGCGACGGCGTTCGTCAGCATCTCGCCCGTGGCCCGGGTGTCCCGGGCAACCGCGATCCGGTCGGCCGCGCGCGCCGTCACGGCCGCTCGCGCCACGCGCGTCGCGAACGCCGGGGTCACCTCCTCGACCGGCCCGCGCGTCCCGCTCGACCCGAACACGTCCATGTCGGGGGGTCGTCGCCGGGGCGGAAAGCCGTTCCGGGAGGACCTCCGGCCCGGCTGGATCGCCGGGCCGGGGAGAACCCCGCCGGGCGCTCGCGTTCCGCAACGCTTTCGCCGGTTCGCGCGTCCGCTCAGCCATGGACGAGTCCCGCCAGATCGGCGAGGAGCGCGAGCGACTCCGGGTCGCAGTCGCGTCGGCGGTCGGCGTCGTCGTGGTGCGAATCGGCGGCGACCGCGTGGGCGAGTTCGCCCTCGAACACCGGTGTGAGGCCCGCGACGTGGCCGCCGCCGACGGGCGCCTCGCGGTCGCCACGCCCGAGGACGTGTTGCTCGGGGACGACGCCGCGCCCGCCGACTTCGGACCGGCGACGGTCGTGGGCGCGGACGGAGCGACCGTCGTCGCCGTCGGCCCTGACGGGGCCGTCGGTCGCCACGACGACGAGTGGACCGACTGCGGCCGGATCGAGCGCGCCGTGCGCGCCGCTGACGGGGACCTGCTCGCGGCCGCCGACGGCGTCTACCGCACCGACGGCACCCACCTCGGCCTCGACGACGCGCGCGACGTGGTCGCCGACGGCTGGGCGGCGACGGGCGCGGGCCTCTATCGGCGCACGGACGACGACTGGGAGCGAGCGCGCGAGGGCGACTTCGTTGCCGTGACCGCGGCCGAAGACCGCGTCGTCGCGGCCACCGCTGACGAGGTCGCGGAGCGCCGCGACGGGTCGTGGACCGTCACCGACGCGCCGGTCGCCGAGTCGGTCGTGGACGTGGGCCTCGGGCGCGGAACGGTCGCGGTCACCGAGCGCGGCACCGTGCTCGTCGACGCCGGCGACGGCTGGCGGTCCCGGTCGCTTGGCGTCCCCGACGTGACCCGGATGGCGGCGCTCGGGCCGGAACGCAAACGGATTTAGGCCGGCCCGCGAACGCGGGCACATGATACTCCCCGGCTCCGCCTCGCAGTCGCTGGCCGCGGCGCTCGCGGCCGAACTGGACGAGGACCTCGGTCGCGTCGCCTACGACCGCTTCCCGGACGGCGAACAACTCGTGGAGGTGCCCGAACTCGACGGCGAGCGTGCGGTCGTCGTCGCCTCGACGGCCACCGACGCCGCGCACGTCCAACTGCTTCAGTTGCAGGACGCCGCCCGCGAGGCCGGCGCGAGCGAAGTCGTCGCCGTCGTCCCCTACATGGGCTACGCGCGGCAGGACGCGGCGTTTCAGTCCGGCCAGCCCGTCTCGGCGCGGGCCGTCGCGCGGGCCGTCGGCACCGGCGCCGACCGGGTTCTCGTCGTCGACCCCCACGAGCCGGGCGTCCTCGATCACTTCGGCGTCCCCGCGACGGCCGTCTCGGCGGCGCCGGTCCTCGCCGGCGCGCTCGGGGACCTCGACGACCCGCTCTTCCTCTCCCCGGACGAGGGGGCCGTCTCGCTCGCGCGGACCGTCAGGGACGCCTACGGCCGCGGCGCCGTCGACCACTTCGAGAAGGAGCGCGACTACGACACCGGCGCGGTGGCGGTCACCCCCGGCGAGGTGGACGTGGCCGGCCGCGACGTGGTCGTGACCGACGACATCGTCGCCACCGGGTCGACGATGAGCGAGGCCATCGCGGCGCTCCGGGAGCGAGAGCCCGGCCGCGTCGTCGTCGCCACGGTCCACGCGCTGCTGGCGGGCAACGCCAGAACGAAACTCGCCACCGCCGGGGTGGACCGCGTCGTCGCCACCGACACCATCGAGGGGGCCGTCTCCTGTGTCTCCGCCGCCCCGGCGGTCGCCGACGAACTCTAGAGCGTCCGGATCGCGAGGTCGACGCGCACGCCCTCGACCTCGGCCTCCTGCTCCGCGTCGGGGTCCTCGATCTCGCCGAGGCTCTCCGCGCGGACCTCCTCGGCGATCAGGTCCTCGCGCTCGCTGACGAGGCGGGCAACCCGCTCGTCGAAGACGGCGCAGTCGAGGCGGATGCGCTCGTCCATGTCCAGATCGAGGTCCTTGCGCAGTTCCTGCACGCGCCGGATGATCTCCCGGGCGTAGCCCTCGCTCTCGATGTCCTCGGTGAGGCTCGCGTCCACGAAGACGGTGCCGCCCGCGAACTCCGCGCCGGCCACGTCCGCGGGTGGCTGGCGGACGAACTCGACCATCTCCGAATCGAGGTCCACGCGCTCGCCGAGCGACTCGGCCACCGCGTTCTCCAGCGCGCCGACGGTCGGCTCGTCGACCCGGGCCTCGTTGAGCGCCTGCATCACCTCGCCGGCGCGGTCGCCGAACGCCGGGCCGAGTACGCTCATGTCTGCCTCGGCGCTGTACCGGAGCGCCCCGAACTGCTCGCCGGGGGAAAGCACCTCGATCTCGCGGGCGTTGAGCCGGTCGCCCAGCAGCGCCTCGTGTTCCCGCACCGCGGCCGCCACGTCGTCGTCGGCCGCGTCGACCACGACGCGCGGGACCGGCCAGCGGAGCTTCCGCCCGGCCTGCTGGCGGGCGTGCGAGCCGGCCTCCTCGGCGGCGCGGATCGTCTCGATCTCGTCTTCGAGGCCCGGATCGCGGAGGTCGCGGTCGACGGTCGGCCAGTCGCACATGTGGACGGTGTCGTGCTCCCGGTCGCCGGTGAGCGCGCCGTAGATCTCCTCGGTGACGTGGGGCGCGAAGGGCGCCAGCAGCGCGACGACGCCGCGGAGCGCCTCGTAGATGGTGGCGTAGGCCGCCGTCTTGCTCGCGGTGTCGTCCTCGGCCCACATCCGCTCGCGGACGACCTGCACGTAGTAGCGCGAGAGGTCCTCGACGACGAAGTCGAGGACGGCGTCGAGGGCCTTCCCCTGCTCGTAGTCCTCGAAGCGGTCGGTGGCCTCCCGCACCGTGGTCTGGAGACGGGAGAGCACCCACTCGTCGACGGTCTCCAGGTCGGCGTCGGCCACATCGACGGCCGTCGGGTCGAAGCCGTCCATCCGCATGTAGGGCAGCGGGAACCGGAAGACGTTCCAGAGGATGTTCAGCCGGCGGGCCATCTCGCCGGTCTCGTCGTAGGAGAACTGCATGTCCTCGCCGCGCGCCGCGACCGAGAGCAGGAACATGCGCATCGGGTCCGCGCCGTGCTCGTCGATGACCTCGGCGGGGTCGACGCGGATGTCCTTGGACTTCGACATCGCGCGGCCGTCGGGCATCAGCGCGTGGCCGTGCATCACGACCCGCTCGTAGGGCGACTCGTCGAGGGCCGCGGTGCCCATGCCGAGTTGCGACCAGAACCAGCCTCGCGTCTGGTCGTGGGCCTCGATGATGAGGTCCGCCGGCCACAGTTCGTCGAAGCCTGCCTCCGTCTCGGGGTAGTCGAGGGTCCCCCACGTCGCCACCGCGGAGTCGAGCCACACGTCGAACACGTCCGGAACGCGGGTGTAGGTGGTGCCGTCCTCGGTGATGGTGACGTCGTCGACGGTGCCCTTGTGCAGGTCGACGGCCTCGGGGTCGAGGTCCTGATCGGCCCGCTCGGCGAGTTCCTCGCGGTCGCCGATCACGATGGCGTCGGCCATCTCGCCGGACCAGTCGTCGGCGGCGTCGCCGCCTCCGTTCGAGGACGAGTCCTCGCTGGGAATCCAGATCGGGATCGGGGTCCCCCAGTAGCGCTGGCGGGAAACGTTCCAGTCGGGCGCGTCTTCCACGAAGTCGAGGAAGCGGTTGTCCCGCGCCCACGACGGGTACCACTCGGCGTCGTCGACGTTGTCCAGCAGGTCCTCCTTGATGTCGGTGATCGTGATGAACCACTGGTCGGTGACGATCTGGATGATGCCGGTGTCACACCGCCAGCAGTGGCCATACGAGTGTGTCGTCGTCCCGGCCGCGAGGAGCAGTCCCTTCTCGTCGAGGTCCGCGATCACGTCGTCGTTGGCGTCCCGGACGAACTCGCCGGCGTAGTCGCCGCCGGCGTCGGTGTAGGTGCCGTCCTCGCCGACCGGGCAGAACACGTCGAGGCCCAACTCGCGGCCCCGCTCGAAGTCCTCCTCGCCGTGGCCCGGCGCGGAGTGCACGAGGCCCGTGCCGTCGCCCTCCGTGTCGACGTAGCTTCCGGCGTGGACTTCGAGGGCGCCCTCGCCGTCGGGGTGTTCGGGCACCTCCTCGTCGAGGGGGTGCTCGTAGGCCCGCCCGATGAGGTCCTCGCCCGTCAGTTCCGCCTCGATCTCGTAGTCGTCGTAGCGCCCCTCTCGGAGGACGCTCTCGACTTTGGGTTCGGCGACGTAGAGCAGGTCGCCGTCGGCGCGCACCGCGACGTAGTCGCCCTCGGGGTCGACCGCGACGAACGTGTTCGCCGGGATCGTCCACGGCGTCGTCGTCCAGACGACGAGCGACCCTTCGCCCTCGCGGAGCGGAAACCGCACGTAGATCGAGGGGTCCTCGACGTCCTCGTACTCGACCTCGTTGTTCGCGATGGCGGTCTGACAGCGGGGACACTGCGTGATGGAGCGTTTCCCCTGCTCGACGAGGCCGCGCTCGTGGGCCTGCTTGAACCCCCACCACGTCGCCTCCATGTACGTCGGGTCGATCGTCTTGTAGGGGTTCTCCCAGTCCATCCAGACGCCGAAGGACTCGAAGTCAGACTGCAGGGAGTCGAGGCTGTCCTCGGCGAAGTCGCGACACTCCTCGATGAAGGACTCGACGCCGAACGCCTCGATGTCGCGCTTGTTCTCGAAGCCCAGTTCCTCCTCGACGCGCGTCTCGATGGGCAGGCCGTGCATGTCGTAGCCCGGCCGGTCGGTGACGGCGTGGCCCTGCATCCGCTTGTACCGGATGTAGACGTCCTTCAGGCTCTTGTTCCACGCGTGCCCCATGTGCGCGGACCCGGAAGTGTAGGGCGGCCCGTCCACGAAGAAAAAGGGCTCCCCGTCCGCCCGGTGCTCCACCGTCTGCTCGTAGGCGTTCACCTCCGCCCAGTACTCGGTGACCCGCTCCTCGACGGCGTGGGGGTCGTACTGATCGGCGACCTCGCCGAACTCGTCCATGTCCACCGGTGGCGGCCCGGGAACCAAAACAGAACCGGTCTGACGGCTCAGGCGCCCCGCGCGAGGACCGTGCGGTAGCCGACCATGTAGGCGCCGACGTACAGCACGACGCCGCCGAAGGCCACCAGCCACAGCGCCGTAGTGGTGTGGCCCGCGCCGAACTCCTGTGCGCCGCTCAGTTCTGCCAGCACGCCGATCCCCGAGATGGCGAGCGCGAGGGCGGCGAAGACGACCGACGCCACCAGTTCACCCACGACCTCGACGAGCACGTCGTACATGCACGGCGATGCGTGGTGCCGGCCAAAGTAGTTTCCGCGGGTCGCTGTGACACACCGACTCGGAACGCTTTTGCCGGGAGACCCGGCTAGTCCGGCCATGGCGTACACGTCTGCGGACTACGCGCGACTCGCGAAGGGCGGCTTCTTGCTCGGGGCCCTCCTGCTTCTGGGCGGGGCGACCGGCGAGCTAGCCGGCCACGCGCTGTACGGATCGCTTCCCGGATGGGAGAACACGCTGTTCACCGACATGGAGATCGCCGGCGTCCTCGTCGGCCTGCTCGCGCCCGTCGTCTTCGGCATCGCGGCGCCGCTGGTCGACTGACCGGGAAACCTTCTTGGTCGCTGCGGGTGACCCTCCGCACATGTCCGCCGACTGCCCGTTCTGCGCCATCGTCGCCGGCGAGATCCCCGCCCGAACCGTCCACGAGGACGAGACGACGATGGGCTTCCTCGACGCGAACCCCCTCGCGCCGGGGCACACGCTGGTCGTGCCCAAAGACCACCACGAGCGCGTGGGCGACCTGCCTGCCGACGTGGCCGGGGACGTGATGGCGGCGCTCCACCGCCTCGCACCCGCCGTGCAGGCCGCGGTCGACGCCGACGGCGCGACCATCGCGTTCAACGACGGCGCCGCCGCGGGCCAGGAAGTCCCCCACGTCCACGGCCACGTCGTGCCCCGCTTCGAGGGCGACGGCGCCGGCCCGATCCACGCGCTGTTCGACGCTCGCCCCGACATCGCGGACGCGGAACTCGACCGCATCGCCGGCGACGTCGTCGACCGCGTCTCGGAAGCCTAACCTTTTCGAGGGTGGGCGCGCCCACTCTCGCCGATGGCAGCCAGTTCAGCCGCGGTCCTCGGCGCCGCCGGCGGCGCGGGCGCGACCCGCCTCGCCGTCGAGTTCGGCGCGCTGTTGGCCCGCGACGGCCGGGACGTGGCCGTCTTCGACGCCGCGTTCGCCACGCAGGGCCTCGCGCGCCACGCCGCCGGCCGCATCGACCCCGACGTGACGGCGGTCGTCGCCGACGACGCCACCCTCGACGACGCGCTCTTCGACCACCCGGCGGCCGCGCCGGGCCGCCTCGCGCTCTGCCCCGCGCACGCCCCCTTCGAGCGGGTCGCCCGCGCGAAGGCCCCCGAGGCGGCCCGAGCGTTCGAGGACGCCCTCGCCCGCGCCGCCGCGGACTTCGACCACGTCCTCGTCGACGTGCCGCCTCTCGCCGCGAACCAGTCAGTCGCGGCCGTCACCGCCGCCGACCGCGTCTGTGTGGTCTACCCGCCCACCGACCGCGGCGTCGACGCCCTCCAGCGCACCCGCGGGCGCCTCGCCGACGTGGGCACGGGCGCCGACCTCGTGGTGGCGAACCGCGCCGACCCCGACGAGACGCCGCCCGACGCCGACCGCGCGATTCCCGAGAGCGACGCGACGACTGCCGCCGAGGCGCCGGCCGTCCTCGGCGACGGCGACCCGATGGCGCCGGCCGTCGCCGGGGCGGCCGCGGCGCTGTTCGACGCTGACCTCGACGTGGACGTGGCGGG